>OIZI01000076.1_pt1 | contig 48800 bp, 48 predicted proteins | sample 1588441 | NCBI WGS metagenome assembly OIZI01 (sample SAMN03283284) | human gut metagenome | biome: human-associated habitat; material: feces | host: Homo sapiens | place: Peru | collected 2012 | reverse complement strand
TCAGAATTCTCTGTTGTCATATACCCGTAAGCTGACCGCTTTGCGTCATTCTGCCAAGGCTCTTGACAATGAGGGAGATTGGAAGCTCTTGAACCAGAAAGGTCAGGAATATCCAATGGTATATGAGCGTACTTTGGGTGAAGAGAAGTATGTTGTTGTTGTGAATCCTGGTGCCAAGGCTGCATCTCTCAATATCAGTTCTGTCGGTGGCAAGCCTGTTTCCGTTCTTTCTACAGGAAAGGTTGTATATAAATCAGGCAAGAAGACCGATGCCATCAAGGCTTCAGGTATTAGTGCTGCCGTATTCAAGGTGGCAAAATAACTTGTGAACATGATTATTGCTAGCTACATTATATATCAGAATCCGCATGGCTCCCTGGGCTGTGCGGATTTTTTATACCGATTTTTCTTCTGCAATAACTAAAGATATTTAAATATTTATCCCGATATTTGGAGATAAATAAAGAAATAACTATATTTGCAGCATGATTACGGAATATGGTATAGAGGCAAAGTCTAATTCTGAGATTATATCAGAATTGGGAGGACGATTCAAGCAATATCGTCTGTTCAGCAATCTCACTCAGAAAGAGGTGGCTGTAAAGGCTGGTGTGAGCATTTTCACCATTAGCCAGTTTGAAAAGGGCGAAGCTAAGAATATAGGCTTTGGTACTATTCTTTCTCTGTTGAGGAGCATCGGATTCCTGCAGGAAGCAGAAAAACTCTTGCCGCCACTGCCAATGCTCCCTAGCCAAGTGAAGAAAATGAATGAAAAGAAGGAAAGGGTAAGACATGAAAGATAATGTAGTGCAGGTGAATTTGTGGGATAAGAATGTGGGCTTGTTGTCTTGGGATGACAAGCGGGGCTGCTCTGTCTTCCAATTCGACCAGGATTTTATGCAATATGGATGGAATATTGCACCATTGGTAGCACCGTTGGATTCTGTTTATGTCCAAAGAACTTTCCCTATGTCTGGAAATAGAGAAAAACTTTATGCCGGTTTGCCTGAGTTCATAGCAGATTCTCTGCCTGACCATTGGGGAAATGTGGTCTTCCAGAAATGGATGGAAGCCAATCATCTGCAATCCAAAATGGTAAATGTGGTGGATAGACTGTCTTTTATCGGTAAGAGAGCAATGGGTGCCTTGGAATTTCAGCCTGCTCATATCCAGGAGGATGCATCTGTAAATATCGAGTTGGCTTCGCTTTATGAACTTGCTAATAAATTATTTCTGGACAGGCAGGATGTGAGTATTGATATGAGCAACAGTCTTATTCTGGAAGATCTGTACAAGGTGGGAACTTCCGCTGGTGGTCAACGCCCTAAGGCTATTATCGGTATGGATGAGGCTACTGGTATTATTCGTTCTGGTCAGGCCGATTTACCGTCCAACTTTAAGCACTATATTTTGAAGTTTGATACAAGCAGGAAAAATGAACTTCCTTTTACCAGGGTAGAGATGGCTTATTATCTGATGGCTAAGGATGCCGGTATCAACATGATGCCTTCTCGTTTGGTAGAGATTGAAGGAACCCAGAATTTCCTGACCCAGCGATTTGATAGGGTGGAGGGCAGAAAAATATATACTCAGACTTTAGCTGCCATGAGTTCCTTGGCTGATACTTACGAAGATTTGTTTGTGGTGGGTAGAAAACTGAAATTGTCTGCAGAAGAGCAAACCCAGCAGTATAGAAGAATGGTGTTTAATGTTCTTGCAGAGAATGTTGATGACCATACCAAGAACTTCTCATTTGTGATGTATCCCAATGGAGAATGGCATATATCGCCAGCTTACGACATCGTGTTTTCCGCCGATCCTGATTCGCATTTCTATCGTAACCATGAACTTACGGTTCTTGGCAAGCGAAAGAATATAACGAAGCAGGATTTGATGCTTTTTGCACAAAGACAGGATATCAGAAATGCTTCTAATATTATAGAAGAAGTGGAAGACGTGGTGATGAACTTCAAGTCTTATGCCGAAAAAGTGGAAATCGATGAGCACTGGATACGCAAAATAGAACGGGTTTTGGAAGAAATCTGTAAGTAAGCGATTTCATCAGGCAATATTTTTAGCCCCCTTACTCCTTTATTTCTTTCATGTTTGCAGGATTATAGGGATTCAACTGCAGCATCTCTTGCTCTGTTGCTTCAGGCAAGGATGGAATCTTGTTTCTGATGCAGAAATCGGTAATGGCGGCAGCTGATTCTTTGGGAGTAGAAGAATCCTGTTTGATGGATTGCTTCTTTTCTACATACTCCTTTTCCGTGATATATAGCTCGGTAATCACATGGATGAGTTGCTGCTGCTTGTCTTTCTTATGAGAGAAAAGATAGCTGTTGTCTGATTTCTGGAAGAGCAGGTCCTTGAAGGAATAGTAATCTTCAGGACTTATCTGATAGGCTTCCACCACATGGTCGTAGATATCTGTCTGGGTATATCCGAAAAGCTGATGCGTCAGATTCTTGTAGGTAGGAAGCTGGTTGATTTCTATCTGACAGATATTCCGGGTGCAGTCCGTTTGAATACTGCCTATCTTCTGCTGATTAAGCAGGACGAGTTGAGTACCCAGTGAATCTTTCAACTGATATTTCTTTCGATATTGCTCAATAAGTGTCTTCTCTTCCGGCCAAGGTCGGAAGGTTCCTTTGTCGCTGACCATGAATGCTCGTTTCTTGTCTTCGGAAGTGAGTCGGCTATTGTGAAGATTTCTTTTGGAATAGGCATTGAGATCCGTCTTTCCATTCTTCAGGTTGATGTAATACTCCACGATGCCGTCGTTGAAGTATTTCATGACAGAGTCGTTGGTCTGGTAACTGCGATAATATCCCTTGAGTCTGATGAAGTGAGGACGATTCCCAGTTACATTCACATCCTCCAGTTTCTGTATTTTGGTAATATGTCCAGGCATCTTCTCTTCCTTGTTCTGCGCCATGAGACAGGTAGGAAGGAAGAAGAGAAGCCAAAGCAGATATTTCATATAATAATGTTGTTTCATATTGATGATGCTTTTTAAAACTATACTTAAAATATGTTTATATGAGCTGTTGCTTCTATAGGGAGGCTGCACAGTTTTTTCTCAACCACATCCCGAAGAAGCGGTCGTAGATGATATAGCTGCCATTGTACTTGTAGATGAATTCTCTATTGAGAAGGGTCTTGAGAGCAAGACTCACGCTGCTGGCGGCAGGCAAGTTGTGGCGGCTGATGAAATCTTGCGAAAGAATGGAAGTGACAGCCTTATCCTGGGCAATGGCAGATAGAAGGGCAGCCTGATTATCGGTAAGGGAATCGTAGTAATTCACGAATGCCACTTCCTGCTCGTTCACCAATTCCTGGGTTACATCATCAATTTCCGCTGTCGTAATTTCCTTACCATTCTGATAGAGTCGGTTCAGAATATCCTGGATATACCAGGTTTGACCATCCACCTTATTATATAGATAGGTAAAGGTGTCATGATCCATGGTCAGATTCCGGATTCCCATCCATCTGTTGGCAAAACGATGATACTCATCCTGGTCAATGAGAGGAAGATTGAGGATTTGCGAACTCTGATAGAATGGTCGCTTTGCCGACAGGAACATGTCGGTCATCATGTGCTGCTTGCTGCCTGCAAAGATGAAATATACATTCGGCAAGAACTGGATGTAGGAGCGCAGCAGGGCCTCTGTGCCATCTTCGGGATATTCGGCTATCTGCTGGAACTCGTCAATGGCAATATAGATTCGCTTCTCTGATTGTTTCAGATACTCGAAGATATGTTTGAGAGAATCTTCGCGCTGGCTTGGCGAAACCGTAATCGAGAACGTAGGGATTCCCGTCATCTCATCAAACGACATCGTAGGCTTGTAGCCGGCAAAGAAGGTGGTAATCTTGCGCATGGCAGTTTGCGAGAAAGTATCGACCTTCCCGATAACCGTTTTTGCCAATAATTGGATGAATTGGCTCAGATTTCTTGTGGCATTGATGTCGAGATAGAAACAATGCGTTTCAGGCTCCTGCTTGCTGATGTTCTCAAAGACATGGTGTATGAGTCCCGTCTTTCCGATGCGTCGAGGAGAGATGAGCACGATGTTACGCTCATTCTGCAAAGCCTTCATGATGACTTCCGTCTCTTTTTTGCGGTCGCAGAAGTATTCTGCTCCCTTATATCCGTAGATAACAAATGGGTTATTCAGCTGTTCCATAACGTTTTATATCTATTCCATATTTTATGTTACATATTTTATGTAATGCAAAGGTAGTAATAATCTTTTAGGTAAGAGATATATTAGTAAGAACTTTATTACTAATTAACTTTTTACGAGTTCTACTGATGTTATTTTCGGGTTCCACGAATTCTGCAAGCATGTGTAAATTTATGAAATGCCTCAACCATATTGGTCGAAATCGGTTATTATCAGGTTAAAACCGTAAGTAAGTAAACGATTTCATATAAATATAATATAGAAAAGGGTGGTTATTGCTTTTCTTTTTGTATCTTTGCAACCGTTTGGCAATTGTGAGTACCAAATCATACATAAAGGAAAAAAGAATATCTAATAATAAATAAGAAGTAATGGCTACACTTACAATTTCTATTATTGTCGTTTTCGTGCTCGGCTATGCGCTCATAGCTACCGAAAGTTTGACAAAGGTAAACAAAGCAGCGATTGCCCTGTTGATGTTGGTAGGTTGTTGGACCCTCTACATGGTGGATCCAATGCAGTATCTCCAGTTGATGCACCCTGATTATACAGGTGGTGCTGCAGGTATGGTAGAGAAGGTGACCGGAATCATCCAGGAGCATCTGGGCGATACCGCTACTACACTTTTCTTCCTGATGGGTGCGATGACCATCGTGGAAATCGTAGACCAGAATGGCGGTTTCAACTGGGTTCGCAAGGTGATGAAGACCAAGTCTAAACGTGCGCTCCTCTGGCGTATTGCTATTCTCACTTTCTTCCTCTCTGCCATCCTCGACAACCTGACTACCAGTATCGTGATGATCATGATTCTCCGCAAGCTCGTTACCGACCACAAGGACCGCATGGTTTATGCATCCCTCGTCATCATCGCAGCCAATTCGGGTGGTGCTTTCTCACCAATCGGCGACGTTACCACCATCATGCTCTGGAACAAGGGATTGATTACTGCAGCCGGTGTTATCGCCGAAATCTTCATCCCATCTGTGGTTTCTATGGTGATTCCTGCTCTCATCCTTCAGACTATGTTGAAGGGCGAACTCGTGATGCCTGAGACTTCTGCCCAGCAGAATGCATCTGTGAGTGATTTCACTGAGGGTCAGCGCAAGGCTGTGTTCTGGTTGGGAGTTGGCGGTTTGATCTTCGTTCCTATCTTCAAGAGCATCACCCACTTGCCTCCATTCGTAGGAATCCTCCTGGTATTGGGCGTTCTCTGGACTGCTACCGAAGTTTTCTATCGCGGTTTGCATCGTGGAGCTGATGCCGAGGGCACTCAGAAGCGAGTAACCAAGTTGCTTTCTCGTGTTGATATGAGTACCATTCTCTTCTTCCTCGGTATCCTGATGGCGGTATCTTGCCTGGCTGAGATTGGCGTGTTGACAGCTTTGGGTCAGGGTTTGAACGTAGTATTCGATGGCAACCACTACCTCGTAACTGGTATCATCGGTGTGCTTTCAAGCATCGTGGACAATGTGCCTCTGGTGGCTGGATGTATGGGAATGTATCCTGTGGCTGCTACTGGCGATATGGCTGTGGATGGCGTCTTCTGGCAGTTGCTGGCCTACTGTGCTGGTGTCGGTGGTTCTATGCTGATTATCGGTAGTGCTGCTGGTGTAGTAGTAATGGGCTTGGAGAAGATTACCTTCGGCTGGTATATGAAGCACATCTCCTGGATTGCTTTCGTGGGTTATCTCGCCGGTATCGTTTGCTACTGGTTCATCCGCACCTTCCTTTATGCTATCTAAGGGATAAGCATTTGATAAGATAAAAAGAATGAGACTTCTCTGTTTTGATGCAGGGAAGTCTCATTTATTTATGATGGAATATCTGGTTAAAGGTTATTCCTGTTGATGATTGATTTTGGCAATCATTATTGTGTTGCCCAAATTCGGGTCCTTAGTTTGGGCACTTGTTACCCGTCGCGTGATCCCTCGTTGCTCGTCTCATGTTCACCGATACCCCATCACGTGATCCCCGAGGGACCGCTTGAAGAGCATGGAAGGAACTTCTGGAGGGTATTTTTGTTAATAATCAGAAAAACGCTTGCTTTCTGAAATATTATCTGTATCTTTGTACCTGAATTATTAAGAGTAAGATTATGGCTTCAAAGAGATATCCTTTGGGAATACAAACGTTCTCCGAAATCGTGAAGGGGAATTACTTCTATGCTGACAAGACGGCTATCGTCTATCAGTTGGCTCATTATGCCAAGTTTCATTTTCTGAGTCGCCCACGTCGATTCGGAAAATCCTTGTTTGTATCTACCCTCCAGGCTTACTTCGAGGGTAAGAAAGAACTGTTCAAGGGACTTGCCATCGAACAGATGGAGAAGGAGTGGACGGCATATCCTGTCATCCACCTGGATTTGAGCTGTGGTAAGTATTATAGTTTGGAGAATACATATTCAATTCTAAACGGAATACTAGAAATAGAAGAGAAAAAATATGGTTTAAAGGTTAATCCAATAGATGAGAAGTCTTTTGGAGGTCGTCTTAGGAACATCTTGCTGGCTGCCACGGCTCAAACAGGTAAACAAGCTGTCGTTCTCATTGACGAATATGATGCCCCTATGCATGATTCTGTCAGTGACGAAGAGTTGCAGAAGACCATCCGCAACATCATGCGAGATTTTTTCAGCCCCTTGAAGCAGCAAGAGGGAAACATTCGCTTTGTTTTCATCACAGGCATCTCCAAGTTTAGTCAACTCAGCATCTTTAGCGAGTTGAACAATCTCAAGATTCTCACGTTGAAAGATGAATACAGTAGCTGTTGTGGTATTACCAAGAGTGAATTGACTCAATATTTCCGTGAGGGTATCGAGGAGATGGCTGAGCATAATGGGATCACTTATGAGGAGACCTTGCAGCAACTCAAGCAGCATTATGATGGCTACCATTTCAGTATCAATAGCGAGGACATCTTCAATCCTTACAGCATTATCAATGCTTTGGACGATAAGGAGTTTAATAGCTATTGGTTTACATCTGGCACGCCTACGTTCTTGATAGAACTGATGCAGCAGAAGAATTTGGATATGATGGACTTAAATGATATCTGGGCTAGAGCAAAACGCTTCGATGTTCCTACTGAGACGATTACTGACCCTGTGCCAGTCCTTTTCCAAAGTGGGTATCTTACGATTAAGGGATATGACAAGCAGTTAGGTATGTATTACCTCAGTTTTCCTAATCAAGAAGTCAGACAAGGGTTTTCGGAAAGCCTTTGCCAATATTATACCCCTTCAGAGGTAGGCGAACTTGATGCTATCGTATATGCTTATAAAAAGAATGTGCTCATCAATGACGACATGGGAGCCTTTATGCCTCATTTGAAGGCATTCTATGATAAGTTCCCATATACGATTATCAACAATAATGAGCGTCACTATCAAGCCGTGATATTCACCATCTTCACCATGCTTGGCGAAGATGTGAAGGTGGAGCATACCACTTCGGATGGAAGAATAGACCTTGTGCTCAAGACGGATAAGAGTATCTTTATCTTTGAGTTGAAATATGAGAAGTCTGCTGATACCGCTATGGCGCAAATCAGCGGCAAGGACTATGCCAAGGCTTTTGCCGATGATGGGCGGAAGGTTGTGAAAGTGGGTGTCAACTTCTCGGAAGACCAGCGAAGCATAGAGGATTGGGTGATAGAATAAATGATATATTTATTGTAAGGAGGAAAGAAAAAGCAGCAAACCATCTGTGTGGTTGCTGCTTTTTCTCTTTGTCTATCCCTTTGCGTTTTCACGTTAGATTGCCGTGCAACTCGTGATACCGAGCGTGGTGGCGAGAGCCGTGAGGATGCTGATGGCAATCTGCAGGATGGTTTTCCAAGTTTCTTTCTTCATAGTGGTAAAAGTTTTAAAGGGTTAATATTTTAGGGTTAAGAGAGTTCAGGCGCTACTTAAGTTCATAGTCTCCATCAGAACCGCCTCCATCAGAGCCTTCTGTGCCAGTCTGGGAACCGCCTGAAGGGTTATCGCCCTTAGAGTCGCCACCTGTAGTGCTGCCTGTGCCCTGAGAATCACTGCCTGTGCCCTGAGATGGAGAATCAGGGTCGCCGTCGGTCTCCTCGGTAGTGCCGTAGGTGCCATACTCCTGCAACTTGCATTTCTTGCTGAGCTCAGAGTTGCTCCAGGAGCGGGTGTTTCTGAGGATGAGATGTACGCCCAGGATGCTCTGTGCCGTCACATCATTGCGGGTATTTTCCGCCTTTGAGGTCATGCCCATGGAGAAGAGACCGAGCTCTCCAAGTCGGACGCTCTTGCCGTCGAGTACCAGTTCCTGAAGGTGGTCGAGGGCATCCATCAGCACGCCGTGGATGCAGCCACGGGAGTAAGGGGAGCCGTGGTCGGAGATGTGACTTACAAAGTCCTCGAACGACATCTCCCGGTCGGTCACTGCGGTGGCGTACCACTTCTTCTTGCCAGCGTTCTCGCCAGTCTGAGGGGTGCGCTGAATCTTTCTGTACTTCAAAGTTCCTTTAGTGTTAGTCATTTTTTTTTAAAGTGTTGAATGTTGAGTGTTGAATGTTGAGTTGGGGCTTGCGCCACCGTGTTTTGCGCCGTCGTGGCTTGCTGATTGCCCGATAGGTATCGTTCGGAAATCAACATTCCACCACCCAACATACTTTTCTCAACATGTGGTTAATAATTTAGTTTACTGTTCTCTTCTTTGGCTGTGGTTAATTTAGCCTTAGTCGTTTTCCAATGCCTTGTGCGTCAGTCGGAATGCCGTCAAGGGTGTATGTCTTAATTCAACACTCAACATTCAACACTCAACATTGAATTACAAGTGCAAAGGTACAACAATTTTCCGACACCACCAAATTTCGACATGTGATAAGGGGCGATTTTCAGCACTTCCGCCGAAATGCGTCGCTGAGGGTAGGGGAGGCACGACTTTCGGGCAGAGAAACATAGTTTTGTCGAGGAAGAAACATAGAGTTCTCATCAAGCAAGAATCAAGCAGGAGCATCTTTACCAAGTAAGGGCATCTTCATAAAGCAAGAAAGCTCCTTTTACCTTTTTACTTTTTTACCTTTTTACCTTTGAAACTTTGGTGACGGTGACAGTGACAGTCCGATTTTCCGCACCCCTCCCTTCTGCGAACCCTTCGCCTTGGAGGACGAAGAGAAAAGTAAAGAATTGTTTTATGTTATATTTTTATATTTATATATATATATAAATATAAACTTTCTCTTTCACCCTTTTTCCACTCGGAGGGGAGTTGCGGAATTTTGGACTGTCACTGTCACCTGTCACCAAGTTTCAAAAGAAACAGAAGGCTTTTCTTCTTGGCATTTTGTTTTTTCTTCAGAAAAGTTTGGCTGTTTCAGAATTTAGTTGTATTTTTGCATCAGTTATAGAACTACAAACAAATAAAAATATGAAGAAGCTAAAAGTTTTCACTCTTTCGATAGAAGAGTTCTACAAGAAATATCCTGTTGAGGTATCCATCCGTGTGCCAAGCATCCCGAAAGGGCATGTGGCAAGGGTCGTGTCTGTACGACCTATAAATGGGTGAAGAAGTTGAAGAGAGGCTGGGCTATGATTTAGCTCGGCTTTTTTTCGTTTTATGATGCCGTTGCAGCAAATCTGTAAAGATATGCCTATACACAAAGGCCAAAGAAACGTAAAAGGTGGCTGAAAATTTGTCTGATTGGCTAATATTCACTTTCTTTGTATCGTGAATATTAACTAACAGACAAGACTATGCCAGATTTTTCAGACACAGAAAGACGACTTATCCAACTGTTGGAGGTCGGAAGTAAGTTTCATTTCGAAGGTGTGGAATATACAGTTTCTGCTCCTTCATGTAAGCCAACGGTCGCTAAGGGCGAGTGCAAAACCGATGTATATGTGCAAACCACAAGTGCGCAAGGGGAAAAAGTGGTCAAGATTTCTGTAAAGCAAAAGAATGCTGATTTTCTTGAAAACAAGATAAAGCACGAAAGAGCCGTAGAAATCTTTGGCGAGAATGCGGATGAAATTATCATGCGAGCTACAGAGAGTATCAAGGAACAATTTCTGAAAACTCCTATTGTGTTCTTCTCCAAGAAAGGGCATACCGATGCCAAATCTATCACACTTGGTTGGAAATTCGAGTTTGTCAACAAAGATGGTGGAGTACTTTCTGCTTCAATGGGGCTGAGTCGCCAACAAATCATAGATGTGTATAGTGGCACAACCTTGCCTGAGGACAAAAAGAATGCGATAGTCAATGGCAAAGTCGTAGAAAATAGCGGTGTTGCCGATTATATCTTGGTAATCGACCAAGAGGAAGACATTACTATTGCTGACTTTGAGAATAGCCTCCAAACGATAGAGCATTTTGTAGATACAGAGCAGCCAACCATTTATTTTGCTTGCAAGGCTCTCAACTATAGAGCAGAAAAAGATAAGTGGGACGGAGACCGTCCACTATCTGTTTATGTTGACTGGCAAGTCAAAGAAGGAAAACTTAGTGCAGAATTGAAATTTGACCGTCCCTTGACCATAAAGGGCAATGAGGTCGGAAACAAGCTCAGACATGCTTTGTCTGAGTTGCACATTGATGCTAACAACTTTGAACAACTCAAAGGACTGCTCAATAATGACTGTACCATTGTCGAGTAATAGCACAAATTTTTGGAAGACTTACTGGAGTTTCTGTATATAACCGCAAATAGTTTTTAGTAAACTCTTCTGTATCTTGGTCGAAGAACATCCTCAAGTTATATAGGTTTGCCCCATAATGCTTGAGGTATTCTCTTCCAAAAGTCCGTCTTAATGTCGTTGTCGTAAACAAGACTTTCCCTCCTAAATAATTCTTACTTACTTGTTTTAGGAGTACATTGATTCGTTGTATGGAATATACGCATTTCTTCCTTGAAATAAAACAATTAGCCTCCAATGGGGGCATACCCAATCCTTGATAAATCTTTTCAATATTACTCTTAGTTTCATCCTTCAGATTTGCGTAGTAATATCGCCCAGTTGACTTCTCACGAAAGAATACGACATCAGCCAAAACATCTTTCCAATGAAGAGCTAAGATGTCATTAGCTTTCATACCTGTGGCACAACCTATCAAGACAAACAACCCTATCAGGAATTGTTTATCTTCGATTAAACGGTCAACTAAGAACTCAACCTCTCCCCATTCTAAATAATCTCGTTGTTTCATTGCTTTATAATTTAAATCCGCTTGCAAATGTACAGATTAAACTTTACATAACAAAGAAATCTGTATAGTTTAATCTGTACATTAACAAAGTTTTGTACATTTATGTCTGTACATTCTTGTTTTTTACTTATTTTTGCAATAAAATTAAGAATAATATGAGTTTAAGAATAAAAGAAGTCTTAAAGGAAAAGGGAGTTTCCGTTATACAACTTGCACAAAAGATGGGTGTAACGAGAAGTGCCTGCTATCAATACATCAATGGGAATCCGACAGCAGAATGTTTAGAAAGGATAGCCCTTGCATTAGATGTAGAGATAGGAGAATTGTTCGATATTCAAAAAGATAAAACAGATTAGTACATAATGAATTTAATAAGTTTATTTTCAGGAGCTGGTGGGTTAGACCTCGGTTTTCACAAAGCTGGCTTCAAAACCATAACGGCCAATGAATTTGATGCCAAGATATGCCCAACCTTCCGTGCCAACTTCCCAGATGTCCACCTCATCGAGGGCGACATCCGCAAGCTGTCTTCATCCGACTTTCCCGATGACATCGACGGCATCATCGGCGGACCTCCTTGTCAGTCTTGGAGCGAGGCAGGTTCGCTAAAAGGAATCGAGGACGCACGTGGTCAGCTCTTCTACGACTATATCCGCATCTTGAAAGACAAGCAACCTCTCTTCTTTGTCGCAGAAAACGTATCAGGTATGTTGGCGGCACGCAATGCAGAGGCGGTGAAGGGATTCCTGTCTCTCTTCGACGAGGCAGGTTATGACGTGAATCTACAGATGCTCAACGCCAACGATTTCGACGTACCAGAAGACCGTGACCGTGTTTTCTATGTTGGTTTCCGCAAAGACCTCGGCATCAAACAGTTCATCTATCCTACCCCTCAGAGCCATCGCCCTACGCTTCGTGAGGCTATTTGGGACTTGAAGGACTCGGCTATCCCTGCCTTGGAGAAGAACCACTCCAACGGCGACAAGTGCAAAGTGCCAAACCATGAGTATTTCATCGGAGCATTCTCGCCCATCTTCATGTCACGCAACCGTGTGCGTTCATGGGACGAACCAGGTTTCACCGTACAGGCGAGCGGTCGCCAATGCCAGCTCCACCCACAGGCACCAAAGATGATCAAGGTGGAGAAGAACCTACAGAAGTTTGTACCAGGCAAGGAGCATCTCTATCGTCGCATGACGGTGAGAGAGGTGGCTCGTGTGCAGACCTTCCCCGATGATTTCAAGTTCATCTACACCGACGTGAACTATGGCTATAAGATGATAGGCAATGCCGTGCCTGTGAATCTCGCCTACCATATGGCGAAGCAAATCAAGCATACCTTGGAGGCAAGGGGCATCAAGAGTAAGAGGGCGTAAGACTTTCTAACAAGTAAATATTTTAGAGACAGAGAAAGGGTAAGCGGATGAAAGTGGTATCATTCTTTTCGGGTTGCGGTGGCTTGGACTTAGGATTTGAGCAAGCAGGTTTCGATGTCGTTTGGGCGAACGACAACGACCCAGCCGTGCATGATACCTATCTCCACAACCATCCCCACACCTATCTCTGCAAGAAAGACATGCGAGAACTTGGCATGGACGAGATACCCGAATGTGACGGCTTCATCGGCGGTCCTCCCTGCCAGTCGTGGAGCGAGGGAGGCAAGCAGCGGGGTTTGGAGGATGAAAGAGGCAAGATGTTCTTGACCTATATTCGCTTTATCCGAGCCAAGAAGCCCAAGTTCTTCGTGATAGAGAATGTGAGGGGAATATTGAGCACCAAGCATTTCAAAATCTTCATGGCGATGCTCGATGAGCTAAGGGATGCTGGCTATGTGGTACATTACCAACTGATGAACGCCATGGACTATCACATTCCGCAAGAGCGGTATCGTGTCATCGTGGTGGGCATCAGAAACGACCTCTCCGTGGATTACCATTTCCCGAAGCCCGACATTCCTTGCTTCATCACCCTGCGCCAAGCTATTGGCGACATCAAGGACTCCCCAAGAGAATACATCTCAGAACCAGTCAACACAGAGTATGGCAAGTGGTTGAACCACGATGTATATATGGGGGCGTTCGACGACAAGTTTATGGCAAGAAACCGTGTGCGTGCTTGGGACGATGTTTCATTTACCGTACAGGCGCAAGCTCGTAATTGTCCGCTTCATCCGCAAGCCCCAAAGATGGTCTATGTGTCTCGTAACAGACAGATATTCAAGCCAGGATATGAGCATCTTTATCGCCGATTGAGCGTGAGAGAGTGCGCAAGGATTCAGACCTTTCCCGACCACTTCCGCTTCTACTACCATGACGTTTGCGATGGATACAAGATGGTGGGCAATGCCGTACCACCCCGGCTGGGCAAGGCTATCGCCCTGTCTATCAAAGAGGCATTCTGCGCCTATGTTCCACAAAAGGAGTCCGTGCTTGTGGCGACCTATCGGGACGAACATCAGTTGCGCATGACCTTAACTAACAAGCTCTACTATGTGAGAGCGGGCTTGCGAGCTGGTGCCATGCAGTTCCCTTCGGGCATGAAGGCACCACGGTATCTATTCTTGCACAAGAAGGAATCCTTCGTTCTCTTGACATTGAGGGAGGTAGAACCTAAGATGGTGTCGGCTGAAGAATTGAAGAACCTCGGTTTTCACCCTTCGGGCGACCTCTATTGGGCGTTCGAGGTGGAAGACATTGAAACGGAGGAAAGAATGAAAAATGTGAAAGGTATTGTGGAAAGACATGGTGGAATGAAAGTGAAGCCGTATATTTTGGGATTATAAAGAGGTATTTTACAAATAAGTTATCAAATAGTTTAGTTTTTTGAATAATTGTTTGGTGGAGCTAAATATAATGTTTACCTTTGCCCTACGAAAACACGAGACACCTGTTTCGCTCCAGTAAAGAGGAATAGATGCTCCGCAGTATCGCACAACAGATTAACAATATAAAAACAAAAACAATGAAAAAACCTCTTGACTGGTATCATAGTTTGATATATGCCAACAAGGAAAGAAGCGAATATACAATGGAAGAGAAAGGTAGTTTGGATGAACTTCTCTATCAAATGTATATGAAAGCGCATGACCTTGATGGACTGAACATGAGCAACTCTGTAAAGGCTTTAAATGTGGCTTATTACCTTGCCGTGGCAATATATAACACTCCCCATGTGGAAGAAGAAAACAAGATGGATTCTCGCACCAGTTCTTCTGCAAGAAAAATCTTGGCAGAAGAACATAATGGAGAATGTAACCAAGTGTCTCCAGCGGATGTTTTCTTAGTAAGATGGATGTCATGGGCGATACTTGCTTTACAAAAAGAAAAACCTGCTGGTTTGGAATCCTTTCTCAATAAATACGAACAAGACATCAGTTGGAAAGAAGATGATTATTATGATGAGGACGGTGAAATTTGGAGTCAATGCAGTTTTATCACAGAAATACCTAAAATGGTAGAGCAAATGGGTGATAAACGATTTGAAACCGACTTAGCTCCCAATGCTTTGCATTGTGTGCATTTCGGTGATGGCATGTGGACAGGTGAACTCTCAAATTTAACTTTTGAAGAAATGGAGCAACTCCTTACTTTTTATCGAAGAAAGGATGACCAACATGCCTTATTACAATGGGCATGGGGAATGGAGTGTAAGTTAGCTCCAAAAACTTCGTCAAGTGCAGATGATTTACCATTCTAAATAAATGTAACAATATGGAAAAAGAGCAATATATGTTGTTAGACCGTGGGGTGGAAGAAGGTCGTTATTTATCAAAGAATAAACAAGAAGAAATTCCTTCTTTACCTAAGGGGGCTAATGAAGAGGAAGAAAAATTTTATAAAGAATGCAAACATGTCATGGAGACTTGCAAGATAAAAATGCAATCTTATGAACAAAAGGCAAAAGCTGCAATAGAGGCAGCTAAAGCAAAAGATATAGCCGACATGGCAAATGTCCTTACAACAGATTTCAATAAGAATCTGGAAGAAGAGTACCAACTTTACAAAGTCACATCGGAAGAGAAAATTAAAAAGCTTCGTGAGGATTTGGCAGAAGCTAAAGATATTTCATCAAATGCCTTAAATAGATGTGACGAATATAACAACCAGATAATACAACTCCAAGAAGAGATAAAAAAGTTAGAAAAGACCATCGAAGAAAAGGAAGAGCAGATTGCTTATTATGAAGCAGATTTTCCTAATGGATATGTATTGGAAATAAACGGAAAAGTTGCAGGACTATTAGAAAAGAGAGATGAAGGAGAATCAAACTTGTTGCTCCAAGAGAAAGAAGAAGAGATTGAGAATTTAAAAGAAACTTTGGAAAAAAGCGAGAATGATGCCAAGGTTAAAGTTGCCACTGTTATGGTGGAAAGTGGAGTAGCTTATCTATCAAACATTAAAAAGGTAACTAAAAACGAAGAAGTCTCGTTTGGAGAAAAGTTGTTGAAGCACATGGTTTCTGACAATTGTATAAGCCATATAGGTCAACAAGCTGTTGACAAGTTAAGAAACAAAATTTCATACATCACGGACCAAAGAGAAAAAGCGGAAGAGGAACTCGAAGTCCTTTCTGTTGCTAAAAAAGAAGCCGACAAACAGAAAGCTAACGAACAGGAACAAGCAAGACAAAAGCTGGAGCAAGACAGGAATCAAGTTATCAAGGAAAGTGTCGAAGCATTAAACAAAGCTGCGTCTAAGCCAACAATAGTACACAATGACATCAAACAGCTTGCCACTGGGGATGGAACTCTCTATGAGGGCGTAATACCGACAACAGGCATTCCTTTACCACCAAGTTCTCCCCAGAATAACGGATGTATAACGAATTAAATGGTATAGAAATGGCAACAGATAATTTGAAGAATGTAGAATTTATACAGAAATTGTTTGGAACAGGAACTGTTAATATCGAACAATTTGTTAATGGCAATGGCATCTATGTTGAAAAAATAGAAAATCACTACCAGACGGCAACTCCCAAGGCAGAACAAGAAGAAGCCTCAAAAAATAAATCAACAAAACCTCCCTTTTCTTCAGGTAGGAAACAGGAAGAGTTGTTTATAGATGCACAAGAGAATAACAAAGACGAAAAGTTGACCAAAACAAAGGCGGAAGAATTTGTCCGTTTTTTAAAGGAGCATCATTGGGCATCATTAAAATTGGATGCTAAGAAAGAATCGCATATCAACCAAGCCATTCTTGCTTTTTACAAAAAATGGCAATCAGAGGGGCTTATAGCAAAGTGCTTTTATAATGCGAGAGCTATTTTTCGCTTTTTGAATGAAGACTGTGGCATAAGCAATGATGTTACTATCGAAACTTTTGCAAATGCAATGAGAAAGTGGTTACAAGATATTCCTAAGAATGAAGTAATGGAAAATCTTGTCGATGTTTTTTATGAAAAATAGTCTGATTGTGCAAAATAGAAGGTCCATTTGTTTTTTATCAAAGAATCTTAATTTCATATTTTCCTTTATATAAGGGCAGTCCCATACGGATTGCCCCTTATTGTTTTTATGCATAATAGAGTTTTGCATATTTTGCATAAAATACATAACGATGCCTTTTTCGTACCTTTGCAACGTCGAAAATCAAGAAGACGGAATAAAGGTGGCCACCAGCATTCTTCCTTTTGTATATATCGGCAAGTAATTATATGTTAAACCATAAAATTATGCAAATGGAAAAAATGAAAGTAGTAAAGCTCCTCGCCACTCAGAGCGGCGTGAGCCAGCAGACAGGCAACCCTTGGAAGAGCCGTGACGTTATCTTGGAGGCGGTGCAGAACGCCGTTCACCCCGACCGATACGTGGCTCGTCTCTTCGGCGATGCCGTCGATAAGTTTACCGCCAAGGAGGGCGATGTGCTCGGCGTGGCTCTCTACCACAAAGTGGAGGAATACAATGGCAGATACTTCGGGAAGACTTCCATCGTGGACTTCGAGGGAATCAAATAAAGAACATAAAAATTAGAATAATATGAACATACAGGTACAGATTTCGGACGAGGTATATAAGAGCCTCGTGGCAGGTGGCAACAGAGTGAAGGGCACAATCGCCTTGGTAAGTCCCAACGAGGGAAATTTCAATGCTTGGCGTACAAGCAATGGCAAGCGAGAGATTCGCCGATACATCAAGCTCCCTCACGGCAGAGCGAGCGTGGGCATGGAGAACGTGAGACTGCACCTCTGCATCGACCGAGAGGAAACCGACGTGGTGCCTGCCTCCGCCATCATCAGCGAGAGTGCCAAGGCAAGCGCATTCATCGACAGAGTGATTCCCATCAGTTGGTAAGTGATAAACGTATGTAGAACAAGACAAAAAAGAAGAAGTAAATGGCTTTTGGAATATCACAGAGCGTAAGAAGCCGAGGGGTGCAGGTCTGCACCCCCGAGCTTTTCCACCAAGCTACCCAGAGTAGCCGGGTGAAGGACGTTTGCGCGCAGATTGAGGACGCACTCGAACGCAAGCGCCGTGGCGAAATCTGCCAGGAGGACTATGATGCGATGAAGACTCAGCTGAAGAGCCAGCTCCCTATCCTCACGCCACACGCCACATTCAAGAATGGTCGCCGCCTCAACGCTGACGCCATACCGAGCGGACTGAGCATCTATGACAAAGATCATATCCCAAATCCCAAGGGATATTGGGAAGTGAAGAGTGAAGAACTAAGAGTGAAGAATCCAAGTGCTTTGGAGAGAATCCTCTTGGTGCATGTAACGCCATCCTTGGAGGGCTTGCGCCTCGTCTTCACGATTCCCGATGGCATGGATTTGGCTCAGGCGCAGAAGTGGATGTCGGAGCAACTGGAGGATGCGGACTATGACGTTTGCGTAAAGGACTTGGCGAGACCTTCCTTTATCGTGCCAGAGGAGTATATCCTCTACATCAACGAAGGCGAGCTATTCAAAGAACACAATTCATCAATCAACAATCAAATCAACACCCAAATCAACACCCAAATCAACAATGACACTAACGACAAAGACAATCGACTTTCGGGCAACAATGGCAATCCTGCTGTTTCTCTTGGCTCTCCTGCTGAGCATGCCCAACCTGCTGATACTAATCATTCTGATGATAATCATATCGGCGATAATGGAGGGAATCAAGGCAATGGCGGAATGGAGACCGAGAAAAACTTCCCGATGGAATACGACGGAATCCCATATTCGTCGATAACCTCGAAACTGGTTGAGCTATTGGGAGGCGAGCCTCAGCATGGCTCACGCAACAGCTTCATCTTCACGCTGTCGTGTTACTTGCGCTACCTCTGCGATGACAATCGAGACTGGATAAAGGCTATCCTCCCGACCTTCGGCGAGGAGCAGCAGAGAGCCTACGCTACGGTAGATAGTGCCTGCAACCGCAAGCAGAGCCACCGAATGCCGAGCATCGTTCGCAAGGCAATCTCCCTCTGCCAGGACGAGCAAGCACGAGGCAGAGCCGCCAACTACGACACGGACGATTACGGCGACATCGGCAACCCCGAAAGCTATTTCTATCGCATCCACGAAATGCCAAGCAAATTGCCGAAGCTGATAAAGCTATTGGTGAGCAGAACCCCGACCATTTACCAGCCAGCCGTATCGCAAGCCGTGTTTCCAAGCCTTGCCGCCCACCTCTGCGACACACGCTTTCGCTACATCGACAACGTGGAGCATGAGGCGACCTTAATGAGCATCCTTTGCGCACCGACTGGAAGCGGAAAGGAATCCATCACCCAGCCGATAAATCATATCATGGCTGATATAAGAGCGAGAGATGCCGAGCAACGAGAGCGTGAACGAGCTTGGAAGGACGAATGCAACCGTAAAGGCTCGAACAAGGACAAGCGAGAGCGTCCCGAAGGCTTGGTTATCCAAGAGGTGAACATCGACATGACGAACCCTGCTTTTGTATTGCGCATGAAAGAGGCGGAGAACCATTTTCTTTATGCGAAGATAAACGAGCTGAACCTCTTCGATGCCCTCAAAGGCAAGACCAACCAGCACTTCCGCATCATGGAGCTTGCCTTCGACATCGGCAATTACGGTCAAGACCGTGTGGGCGTGCAATCAGTGACCGAAACGGTAAAGGTTCGCTTCAACTGGAACGCCTGTTGCACCCCGAAGAAATGCCGCGACTACTTCCGCAGAGTGGTGACGGATGGTCCCATCTCTCGCATCAGCTTCGCCACCATCGAGCGCAGACCGTGCGGTTCGGCGATGCCCATTTATGGCACGTACGATGCCGCCTTCGACGAGGAATTGAAGCCCTACATCGACAACCTCCTAAAGGCTCGTGGATTGGTGGATTGCCCTCAGGCTATGAAACTCGCCAAGAAACTGGTGGAGGAAAACGCCGAGTTCGCAAGGCTCTCTCAGAACTACGTCTTTGAAAATCTTAGCTTCCGAGCCAATGTCATTGCCTACCTAAAGGCGTGCGTCCTCTACGTGGCTAATGGCATGAAATGGGAGAAGAGCATCGAGGACTTCATCCGCTGGAGCGAGCGTTACGACCTATGGTGCAAGCTGAAACTCTTCGGGCAGATGATATACGATGCCGACGGCGAGCAAGACAAGGTTTCTCGCACGGCCCCTAATGGCCCGAAGAACCTGCTCACCCTCTTGCCCGACAGCTTCACCGAGGACGACTACGTGAAGGTGCGCCGTTCGCAAGGCTTCGACAACGACGACCGCAAGCGCATCAAGGATGCCTTGAAGCAATGGGTGCATCGTGGGTATGTGGCAAGGATGGAAAGTGGTGACGGTGACAGTGACAGTCCGATTTTCCGCAAGTTGAAATTTTTAAAACAATAAACGACAATGGAAATCATTTTGAAACGAATAGCAAAGAAGAACACCTATACCATCGGAAGACTCTTTATAGTGAAGAGTGAAGAGGGAAGAGTGAAGAATTCATGTGCTAAGGGAGCTGATAGCAAGCCAGTGGTGCAACGAGAAATCCTCCCAGGCAAACGCTTGGGCGACAAGCGAATCATCCACTATGAGGTGGACGAGAGCCAACTCACCAAGGAGTATTACTTCTGCGACACCTTGGAGCCGACTTGGCGCAACCTTCTCGGCATCGACTTGAAGCCCGAAGAGGTGGATGCCCGATACAGCCGACAATCGGGCAAGAAGGCTCGCAAGATACCAGGCAAGACGGCTATCCCCGAAGGCTCTTACCCAGTGGTCATCACGAAGTCGCCCCGATTCAAGACGTGGCTTCCCCTCGTGCAAGGCGTGCCAAACTTCGAGGGCATCCGCATCCACGCTGGCAACTATCCCGACGACACGCAGGGCTGCATCCTCGTGGGGGAGAACAAATACAAGGGCATGGTGGTGAACTCCCGACAGTGGCTGAAACGCCTCATCGACCGCATTACTGAGGCGAGGGAGAGAGACGAGGCAATCTGGCTCACCGTCATCTAATATCTAAGGAATAAATAAAAACGGAGCGTGATTTCACAAGCACGCTCCGCTCAAACTTAAACAACCTATGTTTGCTTGAAATTTTATAATATTGTAATGTGTTAAAAATCAAGTATTATGTAGGAAATAGGTATCGCTTCTAAAGGTAAAGGAAAAAGTGGTGGTGCTAGAGTTATTTCCTTTATGGCAATCATGAATGAAGAGGATGGTTTTATAGAACTATTGACCATTTATGATAAATCAGAAATGGAATCTATCTCTGATAAAGAATTGTTGAATTTAATGAAACGGAATGGTTTGTTTTAGAGCATAATAACGCAGAATCCTGCTGGTATCACAGCCAGCAGGATTCACTTTCAAAAACTGAACCTAAAAGTCTACCTTGTAATTTCTATCTATGCAATATCTATTATTATCGAACCCGATATTCATAGTCACAATCTGCGTGCCAAAAAGATGGGGAATGTAATCCTTTATGTAACAATCACAATTTAATAATTCATTCCGAATGTCCAGAGAGGAATGATATTGCCGAAACCGGTTTCAATATCATCTTTTACGATATATCCCTCTTCTGCCTCGGTTATCTGCTTCTGACCTTTCTTCTTGCCACCTATCTCAAAGGTCTTGCCGTCTATCAGAAAATCAGAGATGGGAGAATTGTAAACGGTATGGTTCACTCTCATCTGATTAAAGAAAAAGGTCTCACGTTGATTTCCTATATCGGGAGTTTCAGATGTGAGGGCGAAAGAGAGGTTTGTATTGTCGAGATATACTTTTTCAACCTTTCCCAGACCTCTTACTCCCTTTGTTGAATCGTGGAGTTGGGCGATGAGACCTGCCTTTTCCATAAGTTCAAAGTAGTCGGGAAGCAAGCCGCGGTCTGCCTTGATGGTTGTTGCGATGGTGCTCATGTTAGGCTTGAATGGCACACTGTCTGCTATCACCTGCATCAGTTCCTTTAATTTCCTCGATATGGTTACTGTGTAGTTGGCATATTGGGGAATGTCGGTTTCCAACGTTATGCTTACTACCTGGTTTAAGCGCATCTTATAGCCCTCGTCTTCATAAAAAGGATAGTACCCCTGGCGCAGATATTCGTTGAAGAGGGATAGGGGATGGTCTATCTCTATCGGCAACTCTACCTCATGATTAACGATTTGCTCCAATGTGTAGGCTGGTAGGTCGATTCCGAGTTTCATGCCAATATATTCTCTAAACGACAGACCTTGCATTTTATAGACGAGGACACGACGGCTTAAGTCGGCGGTTCCCTGATAGATGTCAAGCACTGATGATCCTGTAAACACTACTTGCAGGTCGGGCAGATTATCGTATATCATCTTCAGCTCCGTTGCCCATCCTTTATATTTATGTATTTCGTCGATAAAGAAATGCTTGCCGCCAAGTTGATTGAACTTCATGGCAGTTTCAAAGAGTGTATGATTGGCGAAATAGATGGATTCGGCACTCACATATAGGGTGTCCTTCAACTTGAGATTCTGCTTGATGTACTGCAAGAGGAGTGTGGTCTTACCCACGCCACGAGGTCCCACAAGGGCTGTCATCCGATTCTTCCATGGAATCTGATGATACATATATCTTACGTATCGGGTGTCTGTACGTTTGATGAGATTGTCGGATAATTGCTTCAATAATTCCATATTTCTTCTGTTATTAATTCATTTATTTGAATGCTTTTTAGCATTTTTGGTGCAAATATACGAAATTTGTGGTAAATTCCCTACAAAAATACGAGAAATTTGTGGTAAAAACACCACAAATTTCTCTGTTTGGCTTATAGCAGCTCTCTTGCTATCCAGGCACAGGCTTCGGCATCTGCCAAGGCGTTGTGGTGCATGGTGAGGTCGTAACCGCAATAGGCGGCTACGGTCTGGAGCTGATGGTTGGGTAGGAGAGAGCCCAGCTTTCTTCGGGAGGCACGGCAGGTGCAATGGAATTCATAGCCGGGGTATTCCATCTGATACGTCTGGAATACTGCCTTCAGGCAGCCTTCGTCGAAGGAGGCATTGTGGGCTACCAGAGGCAGACCTTCTATCTTGGGCGCAATCTCTGCCCAGACTTTCGGGAAGACAACCGCATTCATCGTGTCTTCCAGAGTTAACCCGTGAACCCGCGTGTTCCAATAAGAGTAATATTCTGGTTCGGGCTTGATGAGGCTGTAGAAGCTGTCTGCTATCTCACCATCCCTCACTATTACGATACCCACCGAGCAGACGCTTGTACGTTGCTGGTTGGCTGTCTCGAAATCTATCGCTGCAAAATCTTTCATCGAATTAAGTATTTATGTTTTTATTTTAGTTGCAAAAATACTATTTTTTAGGCTCAATCATCCTAAAAGTATAAGATTTAAGAAAGTTTTATGATGAATAGTCTTAAAAGTCCTCAAATTCCGGAAGTTTTAGGATAAACCATCCTAAACATTTTCTCCTATCCCCATATTTAGGTATTTCTCAGAAACCATCATTTTTAGGTATTGCAGATAAAGAGAAAAGGATGTATCTTTGCAGCCGAAAAATAGATGCATTGAGATAAATGAATGCAACTGGTATGAATAAATGTAACTAAAGAGATAAAGACAAATGAAAACAACTATCGTAATTTATGGCTCTTCCACTGGTTCTTGCCAGTCGATAGCCGAAACCATCGCCTCTAAGTTGGGCGTGGAAACTGTAGATGTAGCTAACATCGATGAGGCTACTATCGCAAGTCACGAGAATCTCCTTCTCGGTACTTCTACATGGGGTGCAGGCGAGATGCAGGATGACTGGTATGACGGTGTGAAGACGCTCAAGAGTGCTGGATTGGCTGGCAAGACTGTGGCTCTCTTCGGTTGTGGCGACAGCGAGTCATATTCTGACACTTTCTGCGGCGGTATGAAGGAACTCTATGATGCTGCTGTGGAGGCTGGTGCTACCGTGTTGCCAGGTGTTTCTACAGACGGATATACCTTTGATGATAGTGAGGCTGTGGAGGGAGACAAATTCCTGGGACTCGCTCTCGATGATGTGAACGAGGATGATAAGACTGAGGAGCGCATCGATGCCTGGATTGAGGCTATCAAACCAGCACTTTAATTAATCATATAAAATCGGATAGTATGCAGCAGGAAATCGCAACACCAGTAGATTTGAAGGTTCTGATGAATCATATATATGAATATAAGAAGGGCGTGCGCCGCCTGGTGCTCTACACCTTCAACAAGAAGTATGAGTCTTTTGCCATAACAAGATTAGAGCGTCAGAACATTGATTATATCATTCAGCCGGTTGGTAACGACCGATTGAATCTCTTCTTTGGCAAGCGTGAATGTCTGGATGCTATCCGTATGATCGTCACCAAACCATTGTGCCAGCTTTCGCCTGAGGAGGATTTTATCCTTGGGGCGATGTTGGGATATGACATCTGTGCGCAGTGCGAGCGCTTTTGCGAGCGGAAGAAGAAAGTTTGCTAAATTAAATAAGGATTTCTCGCTCTCTTGATTTTATGGGATGTCCTTCTCTTGATTTTATGGGATGTCCTTCTCTTGATTTCATGGGATGTTCCTTTCTTAATTTATTAAGAAGATGTTCTACTCTTGATTTTTAAGGAAAAGCCTCTTTGAGGGGAGAGTCTTTATATGTTATAATGTTTTATGTTAATAATGAAATAAAAGAGCGTGATTGCCCGATTGGCGACCACGCTCTTTTGAATTATATTCTTCGGAATAATTCCTGTTTTTACCCCTTGTTTTAACGGAATAATTCCTCTTTTTGATACATCTTCCGATGGAATAATTCCTCTTTTTGATATATTTTCCGACAGAATAATTCCTGTTTTTGGTATCCCTTTCTACGGAATAATTCCTTTTTTTGAGCTTGAAATGAAAGAAAAGATCCTGAATACTTGCGTAATTGGTTGAAAATGAGTATATTTGCAGCAGTCAAAATGAAGGGCTTATGTTAGAACGTAAATTTACTGAAAATCTGGAGAAAATTCTTCTTCATGAACCTCGGAAAATTCTGCTTGTCAATGGTGCAAGGCAGATAGGAAAATCGTATCTGATAAGATATGTAGGAAAGAAACTTTTCAAGCATTTTGTTGAGATAAATCTCAAGGCAGACCAAGAGGGGGATGGCATCTTTAAAACGGTAAGGAGCAAGGAAGACTTTTACTTGCAGTTGGGTGCTATGGCTGGTAATAATCTCGGAAGTAAGGATGATACACTGGTGTTTCTTGATGAAATACAGAGTTATCCTCACTTGATGACCATGCTTAAGTTTCTCAACGAGGATGGTAAATACAGATATGTGGCAAGTGGTTCCCAGCTGGGTGTCGCCTTGTCGCAAACCCCTTCTGTGCCTATCGGTAGTATCGCTATCCAACAGATGTATCCTCTTGATTTCGAGGAATTTTTGTGGGCGATGGGTTGTGGAAAGGAGGCTATAGAGAGCATGCGACAGAGTTTTCTGGATAAGAAAGCCTTGAATGAGTCGATGCATAACTATATGCTCCAGCAGTTTAAAATTTATCTGCTCGTGGGAGGAATGCCTGATGCCGTCAATAAATTTCTTGAAAATAGAAATATGGCTCAAGTGCGCAGTATTCAGCGGGATATTCATGCGCTTTATAAGATAGATGCATCGCAGTATGATGATGAGCGCAAGCTTGTTATCAGAAAGATATATGATATGATTCCATCGAATATGGAAAATAAGAAAAAGCGTATCATCGTAAAGAATATCGAAGGCTTGAAGGCGCATAAGCAGTTTAGCGACTATGCAGAAGAATTTGAATATCTTACGAATTCGGGAGTTGCTTTGTCGGTGCAGGCTATCAGCAATCCGAGTTTTCCGCTGATTGAGTCGGAGAGCAAGAATTTACTGAAACTCTATATGAACGATGTGGGGTTATTGACCAGTATACTTTATGGTACGAATATCAATGCAGTGTTGAGGGACGAGAGGAGTGTGAATTTAGGAGCTGTATATGAGTCGGTCATAGCTCAGGAATTTCATGCCCATGGTTATGTGCTTCATTATTATGATAACAAGCAGAAAGGTGAGGTGGATTATCTGATAGATGATTACAAAAACCTGACTGTCTTGCCTGTGGAAATCAAGTCGGGTAAGGATTATACGGTGCATAGTGCACTTGATAAGTTCCTGGATACCCCGGAATATCATATTCATGAGGCTGTGGTGCTGAGCAATGAGCAGAAGGTTTATACGGAAAATGGCATCACTTATATGCCTATCTATTATTGTATGTTCTTTAGTAACAAGATAGAAGATGAGGCTGATCTGGTGATTCCTGATATTCAGATGCCAAGTTTCTAAAAATATGAGGGTATATTGTAATCCCCCAGTCCGCTTTCAAGGCAGGCTGGGGGATTGTTTCTTATTTATCCGCAGGATGATTCATCCGCTGATTTTCCGATGTTTTTATCTATCTGAAGAAGTTCCTCTTTCTTACTTCTTCATCATTTCCTCTACGGCTCTGATGAGCTGAGTATCATGGCCGGTGATGTAATCCTCTGGAGAATTATATACCTCGATGTCTGGCTGGAGAGTGGTGTTCTCGCCGAAGGTGCCACGCATGTCACGGCAACCTACCTGAGGAATACCGAATACCAGGCTGCGGTCCATCAAGGTCTCCCACCATACGGCAGTCATCGTACCAGCCACTGGCGCACCAATCAGCTTGCCGATGCCCAGCTCCTTATATACCCATGGGAAACCATGCCCGTTGCTATAGTCGTCCTCGCAGATCAATACGCAGGATGGCTTGGTCCACTTGTTGAATGGATCCTTGCCCACCACCTTGCCATGAGGCACAAACTCCTGATACTGCTTGCCGCTGAGCAGGGTGCAGAGGTCGTCGTGCAACCAGCCGCCACCATTGTGACGCTCATCCACGATGACGGCATCCTTGGTGCGATTCTTCTCGCTCAACAGTTCACTATACACGGTGCGGAAACTCTCACTGTTCATCGCCTTCACATGCACATAGGCTATTCTGCCGTGCGAAACACTGTCCACGATGGCACGGTTTCTATCCACCCATCGCTTGTAGAGCAGCTCCTGCTGGGCACCCTGCGAGATGGCCTTGATGGTGAGGTCGAAACGCTTGCCCTTGGCGTTCTTGATGGTGAGGTGGATGTTCTTGCCAGCCTTGCCGTCGAGCAGCGCATTGTAGTCCTCGCCCGCCTTGATGTCGGTGCCGTCTATCTTCTCGATGATGCTGCCCGGAGTCACCTCGTTCTTCTTCACGGCAAAAGGACCGCGCTTGATGATCTCCTTGATCTTCAGTCCGTCGCCCTCGTAGGATGGGTCGAGGAATACGCCTAATGCTGCGGTAGAGAGGGTGGCTCCGTTAGCGTAATAGCGGCAACCGGTATGCGATGCGTTCAGTTCGCCCAGCATCTCGCTCAACATCTCTGCGAAGTCGAAGTTGTTATTAATATAAGGTAAGTACTTCTCATACACCTTGCGATAGTACTCCCAGTCCACGCCCTGCATCTTTGGGTCGTAGAACTTGTCAGCCACCTGTCTCCATACGTGGTCGAAGAGATACTGACGCTCCTCGGCAGGCTTGTAGTTGAACGGAGCCTCGAAGTCGATGTTCTTGGTAGATCTCGAACCCAGTTCCACCTTCTTGATATTGCTGCCGTTGCAGAGATAGAGGTTCTTCACATCCTTGTCGGCTACGAATCCGCCACTTCCGATGCCCTTCATCATCAGCGAGGTCTTGTTCTCCTTCAGGTCGTGGCACCACAGGTCGTAGTCGCCTTCGAAAGAAGCCTGATAGTAGATCTTCTCGCCCTTGGTATCGAGGATGGCATCACCCATGTGGGATGAGTTGACGGTGAGTCGCACGATGCGGTCGCGGCAGTTGTCGATGTCCAGTTCGAGCGGTTTCACCTTGTCCACCTCTATCTTGCCGGTCTTCTCCTCTTTCTTTTTCTTGTCATCCTTCTTCTTCTCCTCCTTCTCGTCGGCCTTCTTCTCCTTCTCGTCCTTGTTGGCCTCGGCGAGTTCGAGTTCCTCCTTGCTCATGCGGAAGCGGTCGTAGGCATCGAGGTCGAAGAACATGAGATAAGAATCACTTTCTGCACCCCATGAACCATGACTGCGATAACCGGCACGGTCGCTCTCGAAAAGCATCGCCTTTCCGCCGAGCACCCACTTGCCGTTGCTGTCGCTATATCCACTATTGGTCAGGTTGTGCATCTCTTTGCCGTCGGCCTTCACCAGTGCGATATCGGTATTGTTCCATCCGCCGTTGCCTATGTAGCTGCAGAGGAGCCACTTGCTGTCCGGACTCCACTCAAACCAGATGTCGCCATCGGAGTAGGAGTAGTTGTACTTTCCGTCGAGCACGGTGCGCACATCCTTGGTCTTCAGATTGATGATGCGCAGGGTGGCACGGTCTTCATAGAAAGCCACTTCCTTGCCGTCCGGACTGTAGGCAGGATATTGCGAGGTCATATTGGTCTTGGTGAGCTGCTCCTCCTCCACACCCGTGCAGTAGGTGAAGTTCTTCTCCTTTTCGTTCTTGATCTTAGCCTGATATATCTGCCATACGCCGTTGCGCTCAGAGGCATAGACGAGACTTCTGCCGTCTGGCGAGAAACTCACGTTGCGCTCCTGCTGCGGCGTGTCGGTGATGCGCTTGGTGGTCTTGTATTCGGTGGATGTCACATATACGTCGCCGTGCATCACGAAAGCCACTTCCTTGGCGTCTGGCGAGAGGGCTATCTCTGTGGCTCCCCAACTGCGCACCTGGCGTACAAGACTTGGCTCATCATTGTCGGCGGTGATGGAGATGTTCACTTTCTGTGGCTGTGCTCCCTCCTTCACGGTATAGATTTCGCCATCGTAGCCATAGCAGAGGAGACCGTCGGCAGAGGAGGTGAGGAATCGGATAGGATTCTTCTTCTCATGGGTGAGCTGAACGTCCTTGCCGGTAGCGATGTTGCGATGATAGATGTTGAAGGAACCCGCATGCTCGCTCAGGTAGTAGAAGCTCTCTCCGTCGGCAGCCCATACAGGTGTGCGGTCTTCGCCCTTGAAGGCAGTTATCTTCTGGTATTTCCCGTTGTCGAGCATCCAGATATCGCGAGTGATAGGTGAAGTATGATGCTTGCGCCACTGGTCTTCATATCCCTTGGAGTCGTGGTAGAGCACCTGTCCCTTGGCGTTGATGCTGATGTCTTCCATCGGGATGACGGAATAGAGTTTCGGTCTTCCGCCCTGTGTGCTAACCTCGTAAACCTGCGAGAATTCCCGGCTGGCAAAGAGGTTGCTCTCAGCGGTAGGCATGATGTTGGCAGAGAAGAGCACGTGGTCGTTGTCTTTGAAGGCAACAGGAATTTCGCGCTCACTGTTGGTGGTGATGCGTGTAGGTGCGCCTCCGTGTGCAGGCATCACATATACGTCAAAACTTCCCTCGCGGTTGGAAGCGAAGGCTATTTTTTTGCCGTCAGGGCTCCAGATGGGGTAGGAGTCGTGAGCAGCATTTGTGGTGAGCTGTCTGGCTTCTCCGCCCGTGGCAGGAACGCTGTAGATATCTCCCTTGTAGGAGAAAACGATGGTTTTGCCATCAGGTGAGATGGCAGGGTAGCGCATCCACAATGGGGCTTGCTGTGCCTGGGATGCGAGCGATGCCGCCAGAAGGGCAGCACTAAGGAATAGTTTTTTCATTATCACTAAGTCACTTTCAAATAAATTATGATTGCAAAGTTATAGTTTTTATGTGAAATCACCAAATATTATTTTATTTTTAAGCACGGATGTTACTTTTTCCATCAGATTTATTTGAAGAATTTTGATTACTGATTACGATTACAGTTTGATTTTCCGCTGCTTCATCTTCGTTATTTAGAACATGAATCAGTCCCTATGATGCAGGGGTAATGGGATAGATGCATTGCGATAGCTCCGCCTTAACTATATAAAAACAGATAGTTAGGGCGGCGGTATCGCTTCAGTCTTTTAATGTAGCTAAAGGTTCTGAAATCAGATTCCAAACTTCTTTATTTTTTTGCTAATCTTCTGCCTAAAATTAGTTTTATTTGTGTTCTAATTCTATTTGAAGTAATCATATATGAATATCGGGAAAGCATTGAGTACTGCCACTTTGCATTCCTCGGTATTTACATATTTCTCTATTTGTGAATCGAATATCTTGTCCTGAAGAATGTCGTCCTTTGATCCTGGTATTCTGTTCTCACCATTGCAAAGATAGTTTGCTTTGCTCACGTTCTGTTCTTTCAAATATACCCAGTTCTGCTTGACTTCCTCTATTTCCTCTTCTGTAGGTTCTCGATTCTCTGTCAGAAGGATAAAATCAAAACTTTGATAGGCTGAGAATTCTGCTGATAATCCCTTAAATCTGCTGCAATCTGTGCGGGATATCGTATAGGTCCAATAGTTTGCATCCGGCAGAAACTTAGTATAGCGGATAGATTCTACCATCGGATAATCAATATAGAGCTTTCCGTATTCAGTTTCATTATTAAAAGTTTCTAACATCTCTTTTACCTGTCTGTTGATTTCTTCGAGTGATAAATTCCTGTTATGGAAATCATAATCGAAGAAAAGATAGATTTCGGAAATGTCGGCAGATTTATCTATGTCTTTTAGAGGATTGTCTTTTTGGGAGGCAAACTTTTCCATCAGTAAAGACACGATATCTCCATCTCCATCGTACTCTTGCAAATCCTTGTAAAGCTGATAGATGTTATTGTTGTAGGAACAAACTATCTGCTCTTCCCGGTTGGAAAAGTACAATCGTTGGATGGTGCGGAATAAATCCGGCTCACGTTTTACTCCTTCAAAAACAAATAATATCATACTTCAAAAGCGTTACCTCTAAACATTTTTTCTATATTATGGCCGAACCTCAGCTCCTTCTGGGTGCAGCTGCTCAATGGCTTGATCTTGTTGTCTTGCAAGATGAAATTGCAGTCAGGGCGCAGTAAGTCATTGGTCATCAGGTAAGTGTTGTGGGATGACGTGAAAGCTTGGCATGGAAGGGAAAAGAGTGTCTTGCAAACCTCGAAGGAAAGCTTGAAGTGATAGAAAGCGTCAAATTCATCAATAAAAACGAATGATGCATCTTTCATCTGCTTGAGCCAATAGTAGAGCAACATCAGCGAGTGGGTGCCTGTTGATGCAATCTTATCAAATGGAATGCGACCTAAGCCGAATATGCAATACAGTTCTTTGTCGTCATCATTCGGCTTCTGAAACTCAAAGTCCTGTCCGCTCACACGATGGATGAAATCCTCAAAGTCGTCTGTCAGATGATTCTTGATGATATATTCGTCAAGGTTTGCTGGAGCTGTAGCTAAGCCCATGAACTCATTCTTCTCCACGCTTCGGAACCACAACATGGAGTTGACAAACTTCTGTAGTTTAAGGAGATAATGCTCTTTTGTCAGTGGGTAGGAGGTGAGAAGAAAATTGATGATGGATACGTTGTTGGCATTGTTGGCTAAGTTGGTTTTCACGGTTGCCTCCATCTGAAATTCTTCTTCATCCAATGTCAGGATAGAATCCTTGTTGCAGAATATCAGCTTATTGTTCACCACAAGTTTCTCTGCCTCTAATTTTCCATCTGGTGATTTGCTGTAAGAATACTGCAACAGATCATCTCCCAACTTGAAGGTGTACTCAAAATCTACAGGGAAGTTCAGCTTTCCTGTATAAGTGAAGTTGTCATAATAGTTCACTCTTTTCCACTTCTGTGAAAGATGATTTGTGATATCGAAGATAGCCAATGCAAAGTTCGACTTGCCAGAACCATTAGGTCCATACACGATGCCATTCTTGATGATTCCGTCTTTTATGGCAAATGTGTTGAACGAATAGTTACTTGGTTCCGACAAGTCCCATTCTATGCGATTGGCGAATCCTCTATAATTCGTAACGGCAAATTTTACTAACATAATATCTTTGTTAAAATATAAACGAAATGTTACCGCAAACGAGCGCAAATGAAAAGTTCTTTCTGATTGCTGTATGCAGTTATTTTTTGCAAAGATATATAAAAAATCAACATGCCGTAATTTTTTTACGGATATTTAAGATTAAACTTGTTTTAGTCTCTTAATTCATTCCTTGAATGACTGTTTTTTAAAGTTTGATTACTGATTACGATTACAGTTTGATTTTCCGCAGATTCATCTTCGTTATTTAGAATATGAATCAGTCCTTATGATGCAGGGTAAGGGGATAGGATGCATTGCGATAGCTCCTTGTAAGATGTACTTTAAATTTAGTTAAAGTGGGGCGTTCCCTCATAAAATGTGATTTTAAGATACGGATTATGGAAAGATTGGCTATTCCGGCTCCAGATGAGGAGGATGAGATTCTTCCAAGAAGGCTATTGCCCCTATGAATATTTAGATATGGCGCATGATGTTGTATGCCCATATCATGATTTCGAATGTGCAGAAGGGTATAAGGAACTGCTTGCGATTTAGTAAAGAGTTGATTCTCCCCATATAATCCCTATTGGTAAAACATTGGCAGAAAAGCAGGAAAGGGGCTAAGACAATGCCGACTAAGGCTATCACGATGTTGGGATTCATGGTGACGGCAGCCACGATGTCTCCCTTGAGCAAAAGGCTCAAGGCTCTTGTCATTCCGCATCCAGGACAAGGTATTCCCAATGCCCATTTGGTGGGGCATAGGAGAATATTTACCTTGTAGTGGATGTAGATGAACATCCATGCGATGCCCAATAGGTAAAGCGCCGACAATATGATCGTTTCTCGTTTGCCCATTAGGTTTAGATGAGAGACATCAATTTCTCGAAGTTCTTTTCCTTGGTTCTCTTCATGATCAGGAAATAATCGACGATGGTCCAGATGCCACATCCGCCGCATGTCAGCAACTTGGCTATTCCGAGTCCTGTATCGCCAATATAGAAGCGGTCAATGCCTAAGCTACCCACCAACAGTGACAGGATGAGTGTTGTGACAGGGTCTTTGAACTGGAGAGAATACATCAATGATTTCTTCGATTCGTCCATCTGATCGAATTTCTGCTTGAGCATCATGATGCTTTCTTCTGGAAAGTATTTGCTATATGTCATTAATAGCATGTTGGTTTGTTCGCTCATAGTGATATATTTTTATGGGATAATGATATGTATTGATGATAAACGAGGAAGAACCAGAAGGCTCTTCCTCCAATAACTTGTTTAAAAATACGTCATAAACTTTTTATAGTTGTATTCACGTGTTCTCTTACCTGCGGTGAACAGGTCGATGAGACCCCAAATACCTGCTCCAGAACAAGTGATGATTTTGACTATACCCAGACCAGTTTCGCCAAGCCAGAAGCGGTCAACACCTAAACCTCCAAGGAAGAAAGCGAAAAGTAATCCTACTGTAGGATTCTTCCAGTCTGTTGACATCAACATGGTCTCTTTGTCCTCATCGAGTGTGGCTAACTTTTCCTTGATCTGACCTACCATCATAGGAGGAAAGAACTTGGCATTCGCCATCATGAACTGATCAACTTTTTCTTTTTCCATAATCTTTAATTTTTTGTTATTAAGTTAAGAATATTAAAATCTGTTATATATAGCTTCTTTTACTTTCTGACACTGCAAATATAATAAAATAAATGAAAACTTCCTAATTTTATGTCGATTTTTTTTCAAAAAAGTTGTTTTTTCCTTTTTTTGACCATTCCGTTAATTCCATTTGTAGTGTAACCTTTGTTACACCTTATTATATATAGGTAACGAGTAGACAGTTTGTTAATCATTCTTTAAAATCAGTTAAAAATAAGTGGTTTCCTCATAAAATGTGTAGGAAAATGTTGCGATTCCCTCATAAAATGTGTATATTTGTAGCGTTATTCCCTCATAAAATGTGACTGAGAGGTAGATTATTCCCTCATAAAACGTGATTTAAAGATACTGATTATGGAAAGATTAGCTATCGATGAACTTCTGAAATGGAAGAATAAACAATATCGTAAACCTCTTATTATAGAGGGCGCCAGACAGGTGGGAAAGACTTGGCTGGTGAAGGAGTTTGCCCGTCAGAATTACAAGCAGCTGGCGTATGTGAACTTTGAGGAGATGAAGATCCTGCAGAATCTCTTTGAACAGGACTTCAATATTCCTAGAATTCTTACTGCTATTGGGGCAGCAACGAATGTAACCTGCACAGAGGGCGAAACGCTGATATTCCTGGATGAGATTCAGGAAGCCCCTCATGCCGTCACTTCTCTGAAATATTTTGCAGAGAATGCGCCGGGCTATCATGTCATCGCGGCAGGCTCTCTCTTAGGTATCGAATTGCATCAGGGGGAATCTTTTCCTGTGGGTAAGGTGGAATTTCTCTCTCTCTATCCAATGAACTTTATCGAGTTTGTGATGGCTATGGGGGAGAAGAATCTGGCGCAGCTGCTGCAGACGAAGGATTGGAATATGATAACGATGTTTGCTCCCAAGTTTCAGGAACTCTTGAAGTATTATTACTATGTGGGAGGCATGCCTGAAGCCGTATTGAGCTTTAGCCAGAATCGTGACTGGAAAGAGGTGAGAGCCATACAGAAGGATATTCTGAATAGTTATCAGAGGGACATGTCGAAGCATGCTCCATCAGAGATTATTCCCCGTATTACTGATTTGTGGAAATCCTTGCCAGCCCAGTTGAGTAAGGAAAACAGAAAGTTTATCTATGGAGTGGTGCGTGAGGGAGCAAGAGCCCGGGAATATGAGTTGGCTTTGCAATGGCTGCTGGATGCCGGACTGATATATAAGGTATATAATGTGAAGGCTCCCCGACTGCCACTTGCCAGTTATGAAGACCGGGCTGCCTTCAAGATTTTCGTCCTGGATGTCGGGCTTCTAGGTACGATGTCTAATCTCAAGGCAGCGACAATAGTGGCTGGCAACAGTATTTTTACGGAGTTTAAAGGGGCGTTGACGGAACAGTATGTTTTGCAGCAGCTCATTCTCAGGTATGAACCCTATTATTATGCCAAGACCAACAGTACTCAGGAGATTGATTTCCTGCTCCAGGATGAGGAGGATGAGATTGTTCCGCTGGAGGTGAAAGCCGAGACGAATGTCAAGGCAAAAAGCCTGCGCCAGTTTGTTGCTGACAACCAGTCAAAGAAGGCCTATCGCATTTCTATGAATGATTATCAGCAGGAAGATTGGGTTACGAATATACCGCTCTATGCAGTAAATGGTCTCGATTTTTAGCGATAGCACCGCCCTAACTATATAAAAATAGGTAGTTAGGGCGGTGTTATCGCTTATAAGTCCGCCCTAACTATGTTAAAAAAGGTGGTTAGGGCGGTATTATCCTTGCAGATTTCATTTTTTTTGTTTATCTTTGCACCGATAAGATTTAGTGTAAATAAAATCAGAAAGTTATGGATGCAAACGGAATAATAGGACGTGGATATGAGCAGAAACTCATTCAGGAACGCTGTAAAAGCAACAAGGCTGAACTGATAGCTATCTATGGTCGTAGGCGCGTAGGAAAGACTTTTCTGGTTCGAAAAATGTTCAACGACCAGTTTGCCTTTTCGTTTATAGGTATGTATGAAGTGAGCCGTGCGGTACAGCTGGAGCAGTTTCGGATGGCGTTGGCACAGTATGCTAAAAAGACAGTGCCGAGATTGAAAACCTGGTTTGAGGCTTTTGCTGCTTTACGTGAATATCTGTCGGGCTTATCTCAGCAGGAACCGATTGTTCTGTTCTTTGATGAGTTGCCTTGGATGGATACGCCTAAAAGTAATTTCATCGCAGCTTTCAGCTATTTCTGGAATTCATGGGCTTCTATGGTCCCTCAGCTGAAACTTATCGTCTGTGGTTCTTCCACTACGTGGATGTTGGCTAAGTTTATAGGCGATAAGGGCGGATTGTATGGTCGTGTAACCCGGCAGATCTATCTGGCTCCATTCTCTCTGGGCGAGACAGAGCAGTTCTTAAACGGATTGAAAGATCTGGCTCTTACCCGCCAGCAGGTATTGGATGTGTATATGATATTGGGTGGTATTCCTTATTATCTTGATATGCTGGAGCGTGGTGTGCCGTTAGACGTGTGCATCGACAGATTGTTTTTCTCGCAGGATTCACCATTACGTGGAGAATTCGATTTCCTTTTCCGCTCTCTCTTTAATGACTCCAAGCATTATCGCAAGATAGTAGAGGTGCTTTCTGAAAAAATGAAGGGTATGACGCGTAAGGAATTGATGGATGAGTTGAAACTGAAAGGCGGTGGACAGTTGTCTGAAATCCTGGAGAATCTGAAGAAATGTGACTTTATCAGGAAGTATTCTACCATAGGAAAGAGTGAAAGGGATGCTCTTTATCAGTTAACTGACTTATACTCATTGTTCTATACCCGCTTTGTAGCGAATAACAGTGGGCAGGATAAGAACTTCTGGAGTAATATGCGTAATTCGGGAAGTAGAACAGCCTGGAGCGGTTATGCTTTCGAGCAGGTATGCCTGCATCATATCCCACAGATCAAGAAGGCATTGGGTATTTCTGGTGTTTTGGCGAATGTTTATTCCTGGTCCTGTCGTCCTTTTGTGGATTCTACTGGTGCAGAATGGAGAGGAGGTCAGATAGATATGCTGATAGACCGTGCTGATGGAGCTATCAATATTTGTGAGATGAAATATGCCAAGGATGAGTTTGTGATAGATGCCAGCTATGAGCAGCGGCTGCGTGACAGGATGTCTTCCTTCTCTGTAGCGACGAAGACGAAGAAGGCATTGCTGCATACTTTCATCACGACTTATGGGGTGAAGCAGAATATGCATAGCGGATTGGTGAATAGTGAGGTGAAAATGAATGATCTTTTTGGGTAAACGGCGATTTTCCTTATTTTGCCTAGAACCATCTCTTCTTCATTTTCTTCAAGAAATCCTGGGTGATAGGGAAGCCGGAGGCATCACCTATTACGGAGTCGATATGGCAGAAGGGGCATTCGGCTGTAGGCGGCTCATCAGGGAGGTAATCTGTGATTTCGGATGGCGTGAAGATTTCGCAGCAGCTGAAGCAGCCGCACTTTTCAGACTTCTCTATCTGTTCCTTGTTTCGGATGCTGCAATCGTGAGCCTGGCGGAAGATTCTGTCTTTCTCCTCCTCTTCTTTCTGCTTCTTCTCTGCCTTCTCCAGAGTTATAGTGAAGGCTTGCGGACAATAGTGTTTATTAACCATCTTATTCTTTCTTTTAGTTATACCTTTATAATATAGTAATATTGAAGGAAAATTTCAAAAAAAGCGCCAATATTTTTTAAGTATTGGCGCTTGATTATTGAATGATGTGTATTTCCTATATAGCTATGATCTGTTACAAGCCATATCCTTTGCCATTTTATTTTGCAACAGGTCTCTGAACTTATAATCTTCCGTCGTGATAAACATGTTCAACCACTCCGTTGAGACACCAAACTGTGATATTGCTACCCAAACTGCGTAACAATCCACAGATCTGGTATTTGTTCCATACTGGATGATACACTCTTTCAAACAATTTCACTTTGATACCTTTTATAGTACCAATATAATCATTCAAAATTCCTTCTGGCATTCCAACATAAGGCTCTATTTTTATCATCGCATCTACAGGTTTGTCTCCATATTTTTTTCTGAGCTGAGTTACCTCCTTATACATATACTCATTATCAGCCTTGTTTATCTCTTCTTGTCTCTTGTACTCAGAAGCCTGAGCACCAAGACTGACTATATCTTCATAACCCATGAGAGGCTTTTTGAGTTCTTCTGACAATTGCTGCTTTGACATTCCTATATACGACTCTCCAATAACATCTCCTGTACTGTTGAGTTTATATCCTGCCACTAATTCGAACTGCTCACTAGCCAAACGTTTTGTATTTGCACTCCATAACGTAGGTCTTATTGGCTTTAACTTTAGATAGCGTGCTTCTTTTTCCTGTAAGAATCCATATAGATTATCTCCATTTGGATTATATAGGAACGTATACCCCTGATCTTTGTATGCAGACAGACAATCCGTCTCTTCTTGTACAGAATAAAGAGTGGCTATAGGTATATTTGCATTAGTACGGCGCATAATAACTCTTCCGTCTAAATAAAGATTTATGCCAGAAAGGCAACCTCCATATTCATCCTTGTAATTAATAGGCTCAATTTTATCCAATGCAGTGGTCATTATCTTGGCATCTTCTCTAAACGAATCATCGCTACTACCATTATAGAATTTTGAAGGTCTGGGAACTTGTTTGATAATTGATACCCATTGCTTAGGGTCACTATTGGTTCTGCAAAGCATGAAAGCAAGACAAGTACCGGTCTTCTTATTTTTAGCAATAACATCCTTCAATGCTCCATTAAAATCATCCCATGCTGTAGGCTCTTGCTGCATAGCATAGAAGACAAAACTCTTCATATAAGACACATAACTCTTTTGGTCTTCTGCATTTTTTAGCTTATCAATACATTCCTTAAGAGTTATCTCCTTGTTTTGATATTTAGCCAGAACATATTCTGCAGTACCGTGAGCATAACAACGTTTTGCAAAAAAGTTCTTCCATTCTGAAAAGTAATTGGCAGGAGTTTCTACTCCAAGTTTGTCTTTATAGTCTGCCTTCAGTTCTTTGTCAACTTCTTCAGGAAGAACCAATTTCTTCTGCCCATTGACTTCCTTGTAGAAAACTATTTCTCTGCTCTTAAGCCATGTGTTGAAAGATGCGTCAACCATTGAGATGTTATATGGAATAAATCTCGCAATATCAGAGATAGACCATTTCTTTGTTTTCAGCAAAGCATTGAGTTCTATAGTTTTGGCAGACTTGACAGAAGAAGCGTTCTGCGCTTTTGTAGTCATACAACTAAAAAGCGCAAAACAGATTATTAGGATATTATAATATATTCTTTTCATATTGTTTTTATTCTGGTAGTTCTATTTCACCTTGTTCTGTATCTTCAGTACTTTCAGTTTTCGGACTATTGAAAACTGGACGCACTAAAAGGCCGAGATAAATAAACACGTCATCATCATTCTTAACGTCTGCGTTTTTTAGGGACGGATTAACCTTCCCGTTTTTTTCAACTGATATTATTGCTAATATCTGAGCAAAGGATTCCTTGTTGGCAGTTCTATATAGAGCCTCCGTCGCTTTTACGGTTATTCCATTATATTGTGCAAGTTGTGACAAATTAACGAAAGTCTCATTTTCTGTTATATCTGACATAAGTTTAGCCGATAATTGTTTAGACATTTCCATATTACCAACTCTAGCATATATATCATTAGGCGGGAAGTAAAGGTAAATGGATTTGCCATTTGGTCCTGTAAATTTCGCAACATATAGTTTGTTGATTACCATATAGTCAAGGGTACAGCTCTCAAACAGTTCTTTCCACTGTTCGGTGGTAGGAATGCTCCATCCCTTGCCATACTTTTTTGTTGCAACATCATACTCTGTTCCTGCAATATTCGTAATGTCAGACTTGAATGTGTATGTATCTGTCATATAATTCTGTTTAGTAGCAGTTTCACCATACGAATAATAGCCACCAACAGAAGTAATACTTGTTGCACCAATATTCCTATCAGCCCATTTGGTACCGCTTGGCAAACCTAAGTCCACCAATATCGGCTTAGAAACTGTCTGCTGTACAGGTCTTTTTGACGCAGTAGTTGGTCTCTTGGTTGTAGTACCTTTTCTTGTCTGTGCTGACAAGGACAATGTAAACATCATTGCACAGGCAATGATAAATAAACTCTTGATTTTCATAATCTTTCAGTTTTTAATTTTATTATATTCGATATTTATAAAGCAGTATGCAGTCAAATTCAACAAGCAAGTGCGAAATTTCTGAATGTTTGGTAATAGTGCTGTAATATACTATGTCTTTTAGAAGTATTTCTTACAGTTTTTATAATCAATAGGAGCGTATATTCTCTTAAAATAATCTTGTCCGCGATACAAACCGTCATTCAGGAAAGTGATGCTGGCAGAGCCGTTCTTGCTTTTGACTTGCAAATCTCCATTGTCGGCAAGTTTATAGGTGAACTTTTCTTTTAGACTTTTAAGGTTATTAATAAATACACCTTTTCCACAGCCATTTATATCGGGAGCACTAAATGCCCAATATACAAAAACTGGTTCATTGCCAAAACCAAAGATATAGTCTACTACATTGTCTTTAAATTCTTTGTATCTGGCTTGCTTTTCTGCTTGGAGCTCCAACTCTTCTTGTGCTTTCTGCTCTTTGAACTCTAACTCTTCCTTGGCCTTTTTGTCCTTGGCAAGCATATTGCTTATCTCCGTTTTATGGTTGCCGCCATCCTTGAACTTTTCCATGTATTCATTCTCCAAAGAAATCTTGGTGGCAAGGTCTTTGGTCTTGCAGATATTGGCATAGGCGGTAGAATCGTCTACCCATACTCTTAAGTTCTTGCGAATCTTGACAAGATGTTCTGGAGATGCCTCCTCGAAGTAATTGTCAAGGTAAGCTCTCATCTCCTGAGGATTGTTCGAAGTTGATACTCGGGCAAAGGCCTTGTCCTCTTTTTCTTTAGAGTTACAGCTGGCCAAAATAGTTATGGCCAGCATGGATAAATATAAAAGCTTTTTCATATGTTATGTATTGATGTGAGCTGTTGTATGAATGAGTAATGTTGCTATAGTCGGATATTACTTCATGACATCAGTCAACTTTTGGGTGATTTCGACATAGCGTTGCATTTGCTCACTGGTAAAGTTGCCTTTGGCATCCTTGCATTTTTCGAGCAAATCCTGATAGCTGCCTTCCAACTCCTGTGCTTCGCCGAGAGTAGACATATACTCCTCAGAACCTGGTTCCATGTCTTTCAACTTAGCATAGAAGTCTGAGAGTTTGTTGACATATTCCTCGTAGGAGTCGAGCATCTCGTCGATGTTGGTATCTGAAGATGACGAAGAGAGGTCGTTAGAGGTGTCTTCACTTTCTTTGGTCTCCTCGGTCTTCTTCGATGCTCCCTTTCCGGTAATTTGCTCGATGGCATTAGGGATGTTGCAGTATGTCATAAACATGTAATGGTTGTCGGTGGTGGCACTTTCTAGGGTATTGTTCCAAGCTTTGTATGCCGTGGTGACCTTCTTGACATTTTCGCTGTCTTCACCCTCTTTTTGGATGATTTCTTCCCAATCAGGATACTCCTGCGAAATCTTGTACAACTTTTCCATAAGTTCGTCATGTATTCTGTCACAGTCATCGTTGCTGGATGCAGAAGCGAGTTCTTTGGTTGAACTTTCGTATGCCTCTACCAGTTTGTCGAACATGGAAGAAGAACATGCAGAGAATAGAAATGTCAGCATGAATGCCAAAAAAACAGAAATCTTTTTCATAATTAATGATGTTTAAAATTAATAATATTGTATTTAAAAGTAATCCATTATCATCAACCTCCCATTGAAAATGTGATGAATGCAAGTTTTACCGCCAGGGAATTGTGGCAATTCTGTCAGATTATCTTTCGTGAATATCTTGTCGAGATTAATTTCATTTTGTGCTATGGCTTCCGATGCTATCGCAAAGAAAAGCATAATGACAAAATATTTTTTCATATCCTTGTGAATTATTTATTGTTCTTATTTTTGAATACATCGACAAAAGCAGTTATTGCCTTTTCTCGATCCTCTTTTTTCATGTAGGAATTCCCAATGTAAGGAATATTAATGAGCTCACAGTTTATAGAACCCACTATTTTGCTAAGAATTGCGTTAGCAGTTCTTCCGTGAGCAATGATGCAACTTGGCTTTATCAATTCTATCTCTTTCTGGAGAATTTCTTGATATTTTCGAGTGTCAGTCTTCTGAATGCCTCTCTTGTCTGTTGTAAACAGTTTGTTGCAATCTGTCATATAAATCGCAGTTCCAGAAGCAGCTTCTAGAGCTTGAAGTATGACTGGTGTCATGAATCCCTTGCGAGTATTGGTACGATAGCTTTTGTCATGAAAACCAAAAGGAGATGACAAAGATAACTTTCCTTTATAACGTACTGTGCGTCTTGGGTCTTGGCTTACTACCATGACAATATTTGAAATTGGCTTGTCATGGTCTGTTTGTATAAGTGTCGGTATGTCAAATCCCAAGATGCTATAGTCTTGGTAATCTTGTGGGGCATCAATATATTTAACGGCACATCCATTATCTGACGGACCATTAGGATATTCCCAATTACATTGTTCTTTCATTTCCTGGTATCTTTTCAATAGGATATCATCGTATTTCTTCTCACTGAAGATAACACTGCTGATGCTGGATAATACTTTTTGCATTACCTGTTCGTCGGTATCTGAAATATAAATGTTAGTTCTTTCCATGATGTTTATCATTTACTTTTTGGTTATTTCATTCTTAGGCATAAAAAAAGGTGCGAACCAATTTCATTCTGTTCTGAAGGTTCTGGACTACCTGTACACAAAGAATGAAAATCAGCTCACACCAAAGGGTATATGTTGATAACCATCCCGCCGAAGCGGAATGGATACAATAATACACGGTTGGGTGAACAACTTCCGTCTTCGTTCTTGTGTACAATGAATTGTCCAGATTCTCAGTACGAACCAAGCATGGTTGTTTCCTTAACATGTCTGCTGCTTGTTTAGAACAGCACTGCAAATATACCATTTTTTTTCTAAAGTTGTTCATTGTGAGCTGATTTTTTTGCAAAAATAGGTGTTTTTTCTGCTTTTTCAGCGTTCCATTCCGTTCCAAGTTCAAAATATAGGGCGTTTTTAGTCGAAATATTGGCTTTTTTGTGTGTTGCTTGGATTTGTTTCAGTATCTTTGCAGCATGGAACAGATATTACGTGAAATGATAGAAAAGATGGTGGGGCGCAAGATGGTTGTGCCTCGCGATTTCATCTGGTTGAGCCAAAAGGTGGAGGAACGTACCCAGCAAAGAGTGAGTGCCTCTACGTTGCGTCGATTCTGGGGATACGTGAGCGAAGGGGTTTCTGCAAGCAAGTTCACCAAGGATGTCCTGGCGAATTTTCTTGGTTATGCTGACTTTCAGGAATTTGGCTTCTCGCAGGGGGCTGGTCAGCAACAGAGCCAAATGGTTATGGGCAAGGAAATCTCTTGTGATGATCTTTATGAAGGACAGTTGCTCAAACTTTCCTGGCTGCCCGACAGAACCTGCATCATCAGGTATCTGGGTAATGGATATTTCAAGGTTTTGTCATCGGAAAATACCAGATTGTCGAAAGATGATACCTTTGAATGCCATCATTTTATTAACCATGAACCTGCTTATCTTCATGGCTGGAAACATGGGGATATGCCATCGGTCACCTACGCCATCGGTAAGAAGAATGGCATCATCGTGGAGCGTTATCTGGAAGATTGAAAACGCGACAGGGTGGGTCTTATATATCTCTCTGTGGTATAGGAGGAAAGCTCATAGATGATATCTGTCTTCCTGTTGCCAGTGATGTCTTTTGAGAATGTCTGTGGATAAGTGGTTGTGATGAAATCATTGCTCTTATCGACAAACTGATAGAATGCCTTGCTTTTTGTTTCTGCAGAACGGATGGTGTCTATGCCTGATTCTTTCCACATCTTGTCGATAGCTTTCTTGCCTTTGGATAGAAGTTCGGCGCCTTGTGTCTGGGATGTAGAAGATGGCTCGGCTGCTACTGGCTGCTGAGACTGTTTGTTTTCTGAAAATGGGGCTGCATTGCTGGCTTGCTGGCGGCTTGTTTCCTTCTTGGCTTCGGTATGTGCAGGGGTGGGGCTTGTGCGTTTTTCCTGCTGATGCAGTAACGGGTAACTGATGAAACCCAATAGGATGATACAAGCCAGAGCTGCGATTATTGTTCGCTTGATACCGGGATGACTGTTTCTGCGGGCCACGAAATCAGCTTTGAGTTCATCCACATTGGCATATCGCTGGGCTATCGGCGCTTTGCATCGTTTGATGATGGCAGTATATGCTTTGCCTGGAAGTATCTTTTCCAGGATACAACCTATGCTGAAGATGTCGTTGCGAATGTCTGCCTGTCGGGAGATGATCTGTTCTGGAGAGATATAGCCCGGTGTGCCGGCAGGCTGCTTGAGGATGTCAAAGTCATCGGTATCTGAAAGTCCGAAATCGATGAGTTTCACATGATTGCCGTTGTGGGTAATCATGATATTGGAAGGTTTTAAGTCTCGGTGAACGATCTGTTTGGCATGGATGTAATGCACGGCATCAAGTAGCTGGAGGAAGATGTCTTCTCCCTCAGTCTTCCTACCGCTCCAGTGTTCCAGCGTGATACCATCTATCCATTCCATCACGATACAGGTACCTATTTCCGGTATTTCTTCCATGCTGTAGGCTGATACGATATTGGGATGCTGCAGGGATATGAGGATATCGAACTCTTTGTGCAGTAGGTTCTTGTAGTTTTCGTCTTGGCGATATGGCTCCTTCAATCCCTTGAGCACCCACCATCTGCCATAGCGTTTTGCCTTGCAAAGAAGGTTGAATCCTTTGCAAGGTATGGGAGTAAAGTCTGAAAATTGCTCAGACCTTCTACTTTCTTCTATGATAATTCCGGAATATGAATCCATGTTACTCAGATTGGGATTGATAACTCGGTTGCAAAGGTAGTTAAAAGTTTTGAGAAAATTCTCTTCATGGTGATTTTTGTTTGGATATTACGATTACAGTTCGATTTTCCGCTCTATATACAATAATCCCCAACCTGCTATGGGAAAGCTGGTTGGGGAAATTATGATAGATTTTGCTTTTTCAGAAAATATCCGGTTGTGATTTACAAAGGATACTCCTCGAAAGCATAGAGTACAGTGCTCAAGTAACGCTCACCAGTATCTGGCAAGAGGGCTACAATCTTCTTGCCCTTGTTCTCAGGACGCTTCGCAATCTCGGTGGCTGCAAAGGCTGCTGCACCTGATGAGATTCCTACCAGCAAACCCTCGGTCTGAGCCAAGTCACGACCTGCCTTGATGGCATCATCGTTCTGGATATCCAATACCTCATCGATGTATTCTGAAGAGTAGGTCTTTGGAATGAAACCAGCTCCGATACCCTGAATCTTGTGAGGACCGCTCTGACCGCCATTCAATACAGGCGATGTGGCTGGCTCTACGGCAATCACCTTCACGTTAGGATTCTGCTCCTTCAGGTACTTGGCGATACCCGAAATGGTTCCACCTGTTCCTACACCGGCTACGAAGATATCAATCTCGCCATCGGTGTCAGCCCAGATTTCCGGTCCGGTTGTGGCATAGTGCTTGGCAGGATTGGCTGGGTTGGTAAACTGTCCCAGAATCACGGAACCCGGAATGGAATCGCGGAGTTCTTCGGCAGCCTTGATGGCACCAGGCATTCCGTCCTTACCGCTGGTCAATCTCACTTCTGCGCCGTAAGCCTTTACCAAGTTTCTGCGCTCGATACTCATCGTCTCAGGCATGGTGAGGATGAGGTGGTAGCCCTTCACGGCTGATACCAGAGCCAAACCTACACCCGTGTTGCCACTGGTAGGTTCGATGATGGTAGCTCCCGGTTTGAGGAGTCCCTTCTGCTCTGCATCCTCGATCATAGCGAGGGCTACGCGGTCTTTTACACTTCCGCCAGGATTAAAAAACTCTACTTTGGCAATCACAGGAGTCTCCAAACCCTTGGATGCTGAATACTTACCCAATTCTACCAATGGGGTCTTACCGATTAAATCAGTAATCTGCTTATATATCTTTGCCATAACTGTACTCTAATTTAAATCATTGATAATTAATCACTAATAATTAATCACTAATAATTAATCACTAATAATTAATCACTACTCACTACTTTACGTATGTAAATGCCTCATCGAGTGCCTCAATCAGGTCGTCAATGTTCTCGATACCGATGCTCAATCGAACGGTAGAAGGATAGATGTGCTGCTCCTCCAACTCCTCTGGGCTCAACTGAGAGTGGGTGGTTGTTGCTGGGTGGATAACCAGTGACTTCACGTCGGCTACGTTAGCCAGCAAAGAGAAGATGCGCAGGTGGTCGATGAACTCCCATGCCTCTTTCTCGCCGCCCTTGATATCGAAGGTGAAGATAGAACCACCGCCGTTAGGGAAGAGCTTCTTGTAAAGCTCGTGGTCTGGATGAGAAGGAACGGCTGGGTGATTAACCTTAGCCACCTTAGGGTTATTCTCCAGATACTCTACCACCTTCAATGCATTCTGAACGTGACGCTCTACACGGAGGCTCAATGTCTCCAAGCCCTGAAGAAGAATCCAGGCATTGAATGGAGAGATGGTTGCACCGGTATCACGAAGGATGACCGCACGGATTCTGGTTACGAAGGCTGCTGCTCCGGCTACATCTGCGAATACGGCACCATGATAAGATGGGTCTGGCTTGGCGAGAGTAGGGAACTTGTCGGCATTTGCCTTCCAGTCGAACTTACCGCCATCTACGATGACACCACCGAGAGATGAACCGTGACCGCCGATGAACTTGGTAGCAGAGTGAACCACGATATCTGCTCCGTGCTCGATAGGACGGATGAGGTATGGAGTGCCGAAGGTGTTGTCGATAATCAATGGGATGTTGTGGCGATGAGCAATCTCTGCCAACTTATCGATATCGGTTACATCAGAGTTAGGATTTCCGAAGGTCTCTGCATAGAGTGCCTTGGTATTGTCCTGGATGGCAGCCTCTACCTGCTCGAAGTTGCGAGGATCCACGATGGTGTAGCTGACACCCTGTGTGGATAATGTATGAGTGATGAGGTTATAAGTACCACCGTAGATGTTGTCGGCAGCTACGATGTGGTCGCCATTCTGAAGGATGTTCTGCAGAGCGTAGGTAACGGCGGCAGCACCAGAAGCGACAGCCAAACCTGCTACACCACCCTCGAGGGCAGCCACACGGTCTTCGAATACACCCTGAGTAGAGTTGGTCAAGCGACCATAGATGTTACCTGCGTCACGGAGTCCGAATCTATCGGCAGCGTGCTGAGAGTTGCGGAACACATAACTTGTGGTCTGGTAGATAGGCACCGCACGTGCGTCGGTAGCTGGATCTGGATTTTCCTGACCTACATGCAACTGAAGTGTCTCAAAGCGAAGTTTCTTTTCTGTACTCATAATCTATGTCCTTTCTTTAATTTTACGTTAATACTCAATCTTATTCATTTATATAAATCTGTCGCCCAGAAATCAGATTGATGTTCTCTCAGAAAGACATTCTTCAGAAAGACATTCTGATGTCCTTCTGAAAGTCATCATGCTGTTTGTTCTGATTGACGCTGCAAAGGTACGGCGATTTTCTGGATTCTGAAATAGCATATGAGTAGTATTCCTGCTACCACGTTTGTGGTATTCGGGCATTTTTTTGAGGCATTGATGGGTTTACACCTTATTATATATAGGAGCTATTTTTATTATATATAGGATTTTTGGATCTGTATCCCATCCCAAACTAGTCTTTCAGGCAGCCGATAGGTACCACATATACTCCGTCTTCTCTGCGGTAAGCATAGTCGCCTACGGCAGTAAGTACCATCATGAAAGAAGGGGCTTTCATCTTGGTCGTGTCTATCTTGCCAGCAAGAGCAGTTAGCGTAGAGACTCCTTTTTCGATGGCTTGTGCACCACCCAGCTTGATTTCGATGAGGCCGTATGAGCCGTTGCGGAGATGGATAACCGCATCACATTCCAAACCGTTCTTGTCGCGGTAATGATATACGTTGCCGTCGATGGCATCAGCATATACACGAAGATCACGGACGCATAGGGTCTCGAAAAGCAAACCGAAAGTCTCCAAGTCGTTGATGAGATCATCTGGACCTAGACCTAATGCAGCCACTGCAATGGATGGATCAACGAAATATCGGGTTTCAGCCGAACGGATGGCTGTCTTGCTGCGAAGGTTCGGATTCCAGGCAGGCATGTCTTCTATGACGAAAATTTTTTTGAGCGCACCGATGTAACTCTGTACAGTCTTGTCTGCCAGTGTCTCATCATCGTTTTCCATCATGTCTTGACGTATGGCTCCGATACTTACTTGTCCACCTTGTGAACGGGCGTATGAACGCAGAAGCAGCTTGGTTCGTTCGCTGTTTCTGCTGATTTCATCTACTCTTGAAATATCAGTCTTTACCACTGCATCGTAATAGTCGTATGCCTGTCGCAAGGCTGCTCTTGGGTTCTTGGTAGTGGCACTAGGCCATCCACCTCTGCATACGAGATAGGCGATGTCTTCCAGTTTCAATTTGTTGAAACCTTCCAGGTTTGCATTTCCCTTGAACAGTTCGCTGATACTAACTTCTCCTGTAGATTCTCCTGATTCCCATAATGACATAGGGCGCATGGTAATCCAGGCGAAACGTCCTGTACCCGTGTGATGTATTTTTTCGGAAGATGCAGGCACGGCAGATCCTGTGAGGATAAACAGGCCTTCCTCACCCTGGTGGTCTACTTCAAATCGGATAGCATCCCAGATTTGCGGAATGATTTGCCATTCGTCAATGAGTCGTGGCTTTTCTCCTTTCAGGAGCATTTTTATCTTTAAATTTGCCATTTCCAGATAGTTGTTTTGGTTATCTGGATCTGCCATATATAGCACGCTTTTGGCCTTTTGTTCTGCTGTGGTAGTTTTTCCACACCATTTTGGTCCTTCTATCAATACGGCTCCAACTTCTTCGAGTCTGTATTCCAATAGTTTATCTGCAATTCTTTTCTTGTATTCTTTCATATTGAATCTCCTTTGTTTCGGCTGCAAATATACGATAAAATCTTGGAATTACCAAATTTGGCGGCATATTTTTACTTAATTTGGCTGTAATTTGTTACCCAATTTGGCTGCGATTTGTTACCCAATTTAGCTGCGATTTGTTACCCAATTTGGCCGTGAATCGTTACCTAGTTTGGCCGTGTGAACCATCTCTTGTTCATTTGGTCTATTTTGTTTTTATGTTTTTAACAAATTCTTATGCAGTCTGTAACTACTCAGTCATCTTTATGCTTGATAAATAGCCCTTTAGTAAAATCTATGG
>OIZI01000074.1_pt1 | contig 48875 bp, 49 predicted proteins | sample 1588441 | NCBI WGS metagenome assembly OIZI01 (sample SAMN03283284) | human gut metagenome | biome: human-associated habitat; material: feces | host: Homo sapiens | place: Peru | collected 2012 | reverse complement strand
CTAAGATACAGTCTGATGCCTAATGAATTTCCATGTGCTTTATATGAACTGGCATACACAGTTGATTATGTAAGAGAACATGCAGACGAGTGGGATGTTGATCCTGATAAGATTATAGTTGCAGGATTTTCAGCAGGTGGTCATGTTGCTGCATGTCTTGGAACAATGTATAACCAGCCAGAGTTAAAGCCATTCCTTGATTATAAAGGCATTGATTCTGACAGGGTAAAGCCGGATGGAATGCTGCTTGGATATTCAGTCCTTACAAGCGGCAGATTTGCTCACAGAGCATCATTTGAAAGACTCCTTGGTGACAGATATGACGAGCTTATTGATTCGGTTAATCTGGTAAAAAGAGTGTCAGGTGATACACCTAAGACATTCTTATGGCACACAGTGGCAGATGGTTCGGTTCCAGTTGAGAACTCACTGCAGTTTGCGATGGCTTTAAGGGCTGATGGAGTACCATTTGAGCTTCATATCTTCCCTAATGGAAGCCATGGACTTGGACTTGGAACGAAAGAGACAGACACAAAAGATGGAAAACATTACCAGCCAGAAGTGTTTGCATGGACTGGTTTATTTGAGACATGGATGAAGAACAATATATAAAGCTGAATATATACAGGAGGGGTGTATGAAGAGTAAGGTATATGATCTTATGAACTGGCCGGAGATAGAGGGAATAACATATGCAGACTGCACTAATCCGGGAGAATTGCTTGGCGGACATGTGTGCAGACAGGGATTTCTTATACAGATTTTCAGACCAGATGCGGTTGAGGTGACAGTCACAACTCTTACCGATAATAAAAAGCATGTCTGTGAGAAGGTGGATGAGGCTGGATATTTTGCAGTGCTTATTTCATCTAAAAGAGCTGTAAAATACAGTATTACAGTTGAAGATGTATCAGGCCAGATGCACACATATTATGACCCATACAGCTTTAATGTATCGCTTAAGGCTGCTGATAAGAAGAAGTTTCTTGCAGGAACAGCTTTTAACGCATATGAGTATATGGGAGCACATATTACAGAGCTTGATGGCATAGAGGGTACATTGTATACAGTCTGGGCACCGAATGCAAGACGTGTGAGCGTTGTGGGAGATTTTAATAACTGGGATGGACGAATCTGCCAGATGAACAGTGACGAGGCAGGAATATTCCAGTTGTTTATTCCAGGAATAACAGATACACAGAAGTACTGCTATGAGATTAAGTTAAAGGATGGACAGACAGTTAAAAAGGCTGACCCATACTATACAGGTGACAATAATCCTGAATGTGAGTATATATGGGATGATGATAGATGGAGGGCAGATTTTGCCAAGGATAAGCCGCTTGCAATATGCGAGCTTGATGCAGATGCAGTTCTTGCTAAAGACTGTGTTGAAAAAGTTAAAAATATGGGATTTAACTGTGTTGAGCTGTCAGGAATAGTGGCAGGCATTGACAAAAAAGATGGCATATCAGCAGGCAATATGTGCGTTAATCCACGAATTGAAAGTGACCTGCTAAAGAGTGTTATTGATGAATTCCATAAGAATGGCATTGCGGTTATTATGGACTGCAATCTGGCATTCATGGAGCAGGGACTGGGAAGCTTTGTGTATTATGATGGAACACACCTCTATGATGTGTGTGATACTGACATGGCTAACCATCCAGAGCTTAAATGTTCATCATATGATTATTCAAAGCCACAGGTGCGCTCATATCTTTGCTCAACAGTTGATTACTGGGTTAAACAGTTTAAGGTTGATGGCATAAGAATGATAGAAGTGGCATCAATGCTTTATCTTGATTATGGCAAGAATGCCGGTGAGTGGAAGACTAATATCTATGGCGGTAAAGAGAATCTTGATGCAGTTGAGTTTATCAAGGGCATAAGAAAATATATAGACAAGCTTGACAGACAGGTGCTTATGACTGCTGAGGAGAGCAGTATCTGGACAATGGTTACAGGAGACATCAAGCATGACGGACTTGGGTTCGATTATCAGTGGAATGATGGCTGGAAGAAGGATTTCATGGATTTCTATACGACAGACCCACTGTTTAGAAAAGGCAAGTATGACAAGCTTACATACAGTATGCTTTACCAGTACAGTGAAGATTTCATTGTTGAGTTTTCAAGAGACGGATATGGATGGGAGAGAGGACTTCTTGCACAGTCAGCTCCAGTTCCTGAGAATATGGAAGAAGATGCTGCGAATGTCCTTGCAAAAGCACATGCTAAGAATGCAATTGCCTATATGTATGCATATCCGGGCAAGAAACTTGTCAATTACAAGGAATGTGAAGGTATAGAAGATTATATAGCAACACTCAATAAAATATATATGGAGAACACAGCTTTATATGAACTAGATAATAATCCGGCTGGCTTTACATGGGTTAATGATAACCGTTCAGATGAGACTGTTTTATCTTTTGCAAGATTTGCATCAGATGACAGCATGGTGCTGTGTGTTGCTAACTTTACGCCTGTTGACAGAAAAGATTTCAAGATGGGAGTGCCTCGTGAGGGCAAGTACACAGATGCAGTTACAGGTGTGACATATAAGTCTGTCAGTGAAGAATCTGACGGACTGGATAATTCTATCTTACTGGAGCTTGCAGGACTTGATGTGTGTTATCTTGTATATGAGCCATACACGGATATAGAAAAGAAAGAAAATGCTATCATATATGAGACTAAGGCGGCTCTTGAACATGCAAAGCAGAAGGCTCTCAAGGCTAAAGAGATAGAGGAAGAGGCAAGACTTACTGCACAGGCTGCCAAGGAAGCAGAGCAGAAAGCGTATAAAGCGGCTCTTGATGCGGCCAATGCGAGCAAAGAGGCTGAAAAGCAGGCAGATGAGGCGAAAAAACGCTGTGAGCAGATAGAGCTTGATGCTAAAAAGAAGCTTGACGCATTAAAGAAGATTAAATAATAGGTTCAGGGAGATATAAAATATGTTATTAAATACAATATTTTATAATTTTATGCTTGAAGTGCAGACCGGTGAGGTGGCAGAGAGAGCAGATGAGGCAAAAGCTTTCTTTAACAAAGAGAATATGACTAACATGATTACGCAGTTTGCGGACACGGCAGTTGCCAAGGTGATTGATATTATCATAGCTCTGATAATATGGAAGTTATCAAAATATCTTATCAAATGGGTATTAAAGATAGCTGCTAAAGCGTTGGACAAGGCAGGATTTGATGTCGGTGTAATCAAATTCATAAGTTCATTCATCAAAGCCGGCATATATGCAGTTGTACTGCTGATAATACTTGATATATTAGGATTCCAGACGGCATCTCTTATTGCTGTGTTTGGTTCTGCGGCACTGGCACTCAGTATGTCATTGCAGGGAAGCCTTTCTAATATGGCAGGCGGAATACTGATTCTTCTGTTTAAGCCGTTTGTGGTTGGAGATTATATTGTATCTGGAAGCTGTGAAGGAACAGTTGTATCCATAGATATTCTCTATACAAAGCTTAGAATGATAGATAACAAGATGGTTATGATGCCTAATGGTGCACTCGCTAACTCTAATATTATCAATGTAGGAGCCGGCGGTGTAAGAAGACTTGATATTGCAGTTGGAATTGGCTATGGAAGTGATGTAACTAAGGCAAAGGCAGTACTCAGGCAGATTATAGAGGATTATCCTCTTGTGCTTAAAGACAAAGGCATTGATGTTATTGTCAAATCATTGGATGAAAGCTGTGTTACGCTTGAGACAAGATGCTGGGTTAACCAGGATGCTTATTGGGACACAAGATTTATATTCCTTGAAAGATTTAAGCAGGAATTTGACAAGAATGGCATTGAGATTCCATATAACCAGCTTGATGTGCATGTAAAGCAGGATTAACAGATATTGCTGCAAAACAGGATTGAAATACTAATAAATTATAAAAGTGGCTTCTGACTAAGAAGTCACTTTTTTTACGCACTTTTTACATAATTTGGACACAAATTTTAATTACCATATAATTACAAAATATAGATGAGAGGTGATTACGATGGCAATTGAAGTGTTTAACAGATATGAAAAGAAATATGTGCTCACAGGCATGCAGTATCACCAGATAATAGATGCAATGAGCAGCCATATGGTGTTAGACAGATATAATGAGGATAAAGAATTTTATCAGATTTCAAATATATACTACGATACATGGGATGACAGACTTATAAGGACATCAATAGATAAACCGGTGTACAAGGAAAAGTTGAGAATGAGAAGCTACGGTGTGCCGGAGTTATCTGACAAGGTATTCGTTGAGATTAAGAAGAAATATAATGGAATTGTCAACAAGAGAAGGACATCCATGAGACTTGAAGATGCATACAGTTATCTTTATGGCGATATAAGTCTTGAGAGCATTATGGAGGACTACAGAGGCATCAACACCCAGGTGTTAAAAGAGATTGATTATTTCAAGAACCTGTATGGACTTATACCTAAGGTTTACCTGTCATATGACAGAAGAGCCTATTTTGAAAAAGACGATGGGGATTTCAGAGTTACATTTGATACTAATATAACGACCAGAAGAGAGGATGTAAGACTTGAATCAGGAAGCTATGGAAGCCAGCTCCTTCCACCAGACACTTACCTTATGGAAATCAAGATATCAGGGGCTGTTCCAATGTGGTTTTCAGAAATTATATCAGGATTAAATATTTATCCGACATCATTTTCAAAGTATGGAACAGAGTACAAAAAGTACATTTCAGAGGCACTACAGACAAAAAAGATTAATACAAGAAAGGAAAAAGAATTATGTTTGAATCAATATTTACAACTTCAGCGACAGATAATGCCATCAGCATAACATCATCATTGATAGGAATAGGTGTGGCAATTGTTTTAGGATTAATAATAGGATGTGCATATATGTATATATGCAAAAAAGATGGATATGGCAGGAATTTTATAATTGGTCTTGTTATCCTGCCAGCGATTGTGGCAGTGGTAATACTTCTTATCGGAAGCAATGTTGCAAGAGCATTCTCAATGGCAGGTGCATTCGCACTTGTAAGATTCAGAAGTGCGCCGGGTAATGCCAAGGATATTGCAATAGTATTCTTTGCAATGGCATCAGGACTTGCATGTGGACTTGGATATGTGGCATTTGCGTGTGTATTTGTTGTTATAATGATAGCTGTTATGCTGTTCCTCAATGCAATACATTTTGCAGAGAGCAAAGAGGTTAAAAAGCAGTTAAAGATTACGGTACCGGAGACTCTTAACTATACTAATACATTTGATGATATATTTGATAAGTATCTTTCTTCACATGTACTCAAGAAGGTCAGAACAACTAATATGGGAACAATGTTTGAGCTTACATATAATGTCAACATGAAGGATGATTCAGAAGAGAAGACTTTTATTGATGAATTGAGAACAAGAAATGGCAATCTTAACATAATACTTGGAGTAGCAGAGACTAATAACGAGATTCTTAATTAAATCTGTTTATAGATGCGCTGATCTGATATATGTGCATATAGCCAGCCGGTACATTTTAGCGTGTACCGGCTGTTTTTTTACACGAAATATACTGGTTTTACTTGTTTTGTACTTGCTTTTGGTATATTATAATTAGGTATACAAAAAAGTGCGTGATGTAAGACACGAAAGTGAGGAAGTTATGGTAGATAATAGTACACAGTTTTTTAAACAGCCAGAGAAGACAATTTCTGTTGAGGGAATTCTTGAACAGGTATATCTGGCTTTAAAAGAAAAAGGATACAATCCTGTCAATCAAATTGTAGGATATATTATGTCAGGAGATCCAACATATATTACAAGTCATAATAACGCAAGAAGTCTTATTATGAAAGTAGAACGTGATGAGCTTGTTGAGGAGGTTATTCGCTATTTTATCGATGCCAAGGGTCTTTAATTTAGTGAATAATATTGTGATTTATGAGAATAATTGGATTGGATTATGGTACTAAGACAGTTGGCGTTGCAGTGAGCGATGCCCTTGGTATAACAGCACAGGGCGTGGAGACTATAACACGTAAAGAGGAGAATAAGTTAAGACAGACTCTTGCAAGAATAGAGGAGCTTATCGACGAATACGGAGTTGAGGAGATTGTTGTAGGACTGCCTAAGAACATGAATAATACATTGGGAGAGCGTGCAGAGGCTTGCCAGGAATTTGCTGATAAGCTTGAGAGAAGAACAGGACTTCCAGTGGTTATGTGGGATGAGAGATTAAGTACTGTATCAGCAGAGAACGTACTGATAGAAAGCGGCGTAAGAAGAGAGAACAGAAAGGCTGTGATTGATAAGATTGCGGCTGTATTTATCCTGCAGGGATATCTGGATTATAAGAGCAATACGTCAGCGGACAAATAATTAGCAATATATATTGAAAGGTTATATGTGTATGGAACAGTTAGAATTTATGACTGATGATAATGAGAAGGTTAAATTCTATGTAATAGAAGAGACAAGAGTCAATGGCATGAACTATCTTTTAGTATCAGATTCAGATGACGATGAAGCAGAGTGTTACATACTTAAGGATGTGTCTTCACAGGAGTCAAGCGAAGCTGCGTATGAATTCGTAGAGGATGATAATGAGCTTGAGAGTGTATTTAAGATATTTGAAGAATTGTTAGAGGATGAAGAAGCTTAACAGCCAGTTGGTGCTGTATTTATATATTTTTTTAATGAGGTGTTGAATGAAGAAAGAATTAACAGGTTCTGTCAAGATTATACCACTTGGTGGTCTTGAACAGATAGGAATGAACATTACTGCCATTGAGTGCAATGACAGTATTGTAGTCATTGACTGTGGTCTGTCATTTCCAGAAGAGGAGATGTTAGGAATTGACCTTGTAATTCCAGATGTAACTTATCTTAAGGAGAATATAGATAAGGTCAAGGGATTCGTCATTACCCATGGTCATGAGGATCATATAGGAGCTATTCCTTATGTTATCAAGGAGGTTAATGCGCCTATATATGCGACTAAGCTTACAATGGGTCTTATTGACTCCAAGCTTAAGGAGCACAATCTTACTAAGTCAGTCAAGAGAAAGGTTGTAAGCTATGGACAGTCTATCAACCTTGGCTGCATGAGAGTTGAGTTCATAAGAACTAACCACAGTATAGCTGATGCTGCAGCTTTAGCTATATTTACACCAGCAGGAACAATTATCCATACAGGTGATTTTAAGGTAGATTACACACCTGTATATGGCGACCCTATTGATTTACAGAGATTAGGAGAGCTTGGAAAGAAGGGCGTTCTTGCACTTATGTGTGATAGTACTAATGCTTTAAGACAGGGATTTACCATGTCAGAGAGTACGGTTGGTGCTACATTTGATAAGATATTTGCTGATAACAAGAACAGCCGTCTTATCATCGCTACATTTGCTTCCAATGTTGACAGAGTACAGCAGATTATCAATTCTGCCGTCAAATATGGAAGAAAAGTCTGCGTTGAAGGACGAAGCATGGTTAATATAATCGAGGTTGCTGAGAATCTTAATTATCTTAGCATACCAGATGGAACACTGATAGATACTGAGCAGATGAAGAATTATACTCCTGACCAGATTGTTCTTATAACAACAGGAAGCCAGGGTGAATCTATGGCTGCGCTGTCAAGAATGGCGGCTAACCTTCACAGAAAGGTATCTATTATGCCGGGAGACTGCGTTGTATTCTCATCAACACCAATTCCGGGTAATGAGAAGTCTGTTGCCAAGGTTATCAATGAGCTTGGTATGAAGGGCGCAAAGGTAATCTTCCAGGATACACATGTATCAGGACATGCATGTCAGGAAGAGATTAAGCTTATATATTCACTTGTTAAGCCTAAATATGCAATCCCTGTACATGGTGAGTACAGACATCTGTGCGGTCAGAAGGACTGTGTTATGTCATTAGGATATGACAAGGATCATGTAATAATTGCCAAGTCAGGTGATGTTATTGAGTTAAGTCAGGACAAGGCTGAGATAACAGGCAAGGTTCCTACAGGTGCTATCATGGTTGATGGTCTCGGTGTAGGCGATGTAGGTAATATTGTACTTAGAGACAGACAGAATCTTGCAGAGAATGGAATTATCATAGTCGTCCTTACACTTGAAAAGTACAGTGGACAGCTTATAGCAGGACCTGATATTGTAACAAGAGGTTTTGTATATGTAAGAGAGGCAGAAGAGCTTCTTGATGAGGCTAAGTCTGTAGTATGGGAATCTGTATCAGGCTGTATGGATAAGAATGTCACAGACTGGAGCAAGATAAAGAATACTATCAAGGATGATTTAGGAGAATATCTGTGGAAGAAGATGAAGAGAAATCCTGTTATTCTTCCAATTATAATGGAAGCAACTTTATAGTATTGGTATAGATAAGGCATGAGGATTGTTTATGAATCAGATAGATGAGCTCACAGATGAATTAAAGAAGGCTATAACTGACAGCGAGGAGTACAGGGAATTCAGGCAGCTTGCAGAGACTATCGAGAGATATCCTGATATCAAGAGAGCTGTGGATGATTACAGAAGGGAGAATTTTTTCTTCCAGTATTCCGATGATGCCGGTGATGTTATGGCGGCAACAGAGGATCTTTCAAGACGTTTTAAAGATGTCAAGAAGCAGCCATATGTTGAGAGTTATCTTCGTGCAGAGATGTGTGTGTGCAGAATGGTGCAGGAGATATGCATGAATATAGTGAGTGCTGTGGACTTTGATGTGGATTTTTTACATGATGAGTTTTAAGATTGGAGAAAATATATGGACAATAAAACAATAAGGCTTATCATATCGATAACTCTTAATGCTGTGATTATTCTTGCTGGTGTGTATCTTATATTCACAGCAGGTAACAAGGCGTATTCATTTGGACATAATATATTCAATGAGGAGGCTGTTACTACACAGGCGGATGCAAGAGAGGTTTCTGTGACAGTTACAGCCAGTGATACATCTAAGAGTATAGCTAAGATACTCTATAACAAAGGTCTTGTTAAAGATGAGACTATAGCTTATCTGCAGATTGTTCTGTCAGATTACAAAGATAAATTTCAGGCAGGGACATATGAGCTTGATACATCGATGAAACCATCGGAGATGTTTGAGATAATGTGTAAGACCACTGCTGAGGAGTAAAAGATGATTGTAGATCCAAGAATTGTTTCATACATTAATTCTCTGGATACGGGCAATTCTTCAATATGTGATGAGATTGAACGTGAGGCACTTGCTGCTGATGTTCCAATTATAAGAAAAGAGATGGGAAATCTGCTTAAAGTGCTTCTTGCACTAAAGATGCCGCACAATATATTAGAGGTCGGCACCGCAGTAGGTTACTCATCTATTCTTATGAGTGAGAATATGCCGCAGGACTGCCATATTACGACTATAGAGAATTATGATAAGAGAATCCCTGTCGCAAGACAGAATTTTAAGAGAGCGGGTAAGGAAGATAAGATAACACTTATAGAGGGTGATGCGCTTGAAGTGTTACAGGATATGACTGGAAGCTTTGACTTTATATTTATGGATGCAGCCAAGGGGCAGTATATTAATTACTATCCTCATATATACAGGCTGTTGTCAGATGGAGGACTTCTGATATCTGATAATGTCCTTCAGGAGGGCGAGATTGTCCAGTCCAAATATGGTGTTACAAGACGTAACAGAACAATACATGAGAGGATGAGAGAGTATATATATCTTCTCACACATGAAGAGGGACTGGTTACTTCGGTTGTACCGGTAGGTGATGGAATAACATTGAGTGTTAAGAAGGAAAGGTTGGATAAATAATGGGTAAGAGAGTATATAATGGCAGAACGCTTGAATTACTTATACCTGCAAGTAATCTTGAGGTTTTAAAGGTAGCTGTAATGTATGGCGCAGATGCCGTATATATCGGTGGTGAAGCATTTGGACTGAGAGCGAAGGCAAAGAATTTCTCACTTGAGGACATGAAAGAGGGAATAGAATTCGCCCATGCAAGAGGCTGTAAAGTGTATGTAACAGCTAATATACTTGCGCATAATTATGATTTAGATGGTGCAAGACAGTATTTTGAGGAATTAAAGGAAGTAGGCCCTGACGCACTTATTATATCTGACCCTGGAATGTTTACAATTGCAAAGGAAGTATGGCCAGAGGTTGATATCCATATAAGCACACAGGCTAACAATACTAATTACATGACATACCAGTTCTGGTGGAAGCAGGGAGCAACAAGAGTTGTCTCTGCAAGAGAGCTTTCTCTTAAAGAAATTAAAGAGATAAGAGAGCATATCCCATACGAGATGGAGATTGAGTCATTCATGCATGGCGCAATGTGCATATCATATTCTGGAAGATGTCTTCTCAGCAGCTTTATGGCTGGAAGAGATGCTAACAGGGGAGAGTGTACCCATCCATGCAGATGGAAGTATTCTGTTGTAGAAGAGCAGAGACCTGGAGAATATATGCCTGTCTATGAGAATGAGAGAGGAACATATATATTCAATTCCAAGGATCTGTGCATGATAGAGCATATTCCAGAGATGTTAGATGCTGGTATTGACAGCTTTAAGATAGAAGGAAGAATGAAGACAGCTCTGTATGTTGCCACAGTTGCGAGAACATATGGACTTGCTATAGATGAGTTCTTACAGGATCCTGAGCTTTACAAGTCAAGAATACCATTCTATAAGTCAGAAATCAGCAAATGCACATACAGACAGTACACAACTGGATTTTTCTTTGGCAAGCCTAATGAGAATACACAGATATATGACACTAACACATATGTTAAAGAATACACATATCTTGGCATAGTGGGTGCTAAGAATGAGCAGGGACTGTACAGTATTGAGCAGCGTAACAAGTTCTCTGTGGGCGAGCAGATAGAAGTTATGAAGCCTGATGGAAGCAACTTAACTGTCACAGTCAAGCGCATAACAGACGAGAACGGAACAGACATGGAGAGCGCACCACATCCTAAGCAGAAGCTGTTTATTGACTTAGGCGTGGAGCTGGACGAGTTTGATATATTAAGAAGAAAAGAAGAATAACAGCTATTGGAAAAGCAATAAAAAGCACTCTGGCACATAATATATATAAAATATGTGTCTGGGGTGCTTTTTCTTTGAAAAGTTTTGCAAAGCCATTAACGCAGGATGAAGAGCAGCAGATGCTTAGGGCTTATCACGATGGAGATATGAATGCAAAAAATATTCTGATTGAGAAGAATATGCGTCTGGTTGCACATATGACAAAGAAATATTCTGTGCCAGAAAGAGATATCTCAGACTTGATTTCTGTTGGTACAATAGGTCTTATAAAGGCTATCAATTCATTTAACCCAGACAAGGGCATAAGGCTTGCTACGTATGCAGCCAAATGTATAGATAACGAACTGCTTATGATGCTTCGCGCTGAGAGAAAGACATCCAGAGAGGTTTCGCTGTATGAGCCGGTCGGCAAGGATAAAGAGGGCAATGAGATAAGCATAATAGAGACAGTAAGCTGTGAACCTGTTGACATTGTTGCGGATATGGTTTTTAATCAAAGGGTAGATGTTATCGAGAAGAGCATTGACAGTGTGCTTAGCGAAAGAGAGGCTTATATTATAAGGCACAGATTCGGGCTTATGGGCAATGAAGAGCTTACGCAGAGCCAGATAGCTGATAATCTTGGGATAAGCAGAAGCTATGTCAGCAGAATAGAGAAAAAATCTCTCGAAAAACTAAAAAAAGTATTAGAGGACAATGGATTATGAAAGAAGACATTTTGCATAGACTTGAAAAAGTAAGGGAACTTATGGATAAAGATTGTGTGGATGTGTACATGGTCTGCACTAATGATTACCATATGTCTGAGTATACAGGCGATTATTTTAATGAAAGAGAATTCCTGTCTGGCTTTACAGGCTCGGCAGGAACTCTTGTGATAACTAAAGATACAGCGGCTTTATTTACAGATGGACGATATTTTGTCCAGGCAAAAAAACAGCTTGAGGGAACAACTATTAAGCTTATGGAGATGGGATGCAAAGGCGTTCCTGAATTAGAGGATTATGTTGAGGCAGAAGTGCCTGACAACGGACTTCTTGGCGTGGATGGCAGAATGGTTTCAGGCGTCCTTGGAATGGATTTAAAAGATAGGTTAGAGCGCAAGGGGGCACATATAAAGTGCAATTTTAACCCGATAGAGGTTATCTGGACTGACAGACCTGCATTCCCATCAACAGATGTATTTAATGCAGAATTCGGACAGAGCAGCAATGATAAGCTAAATAAGCTAAGAGATAATATGAAAGATGAATACGGACATATTATAGCTACGCTTGACGATATATGCTGGCTGTTTAATATAAGAGGACGTGACGTTAAATGTAATCCAGTTGTCATGTCGTATGCATTCATAACACATGATGATGCATACATCTACATTGATGAGAAGCGTCTGCCACAGGATGTCAAAGACAGGTTCACAAAAGAAGCAGTTAAGGTGTGCCCATATGACAGTATCTATGAGGATATTAATAATCTTGGAGGAAAGAAGATACTCGTTGATGCCAAAAGAGTTAATCTTGCAATATATATGCAGTTAGAAAGTGCCGGTGCGGTTATAGTGGAAAGACAGAATCCGGTTGTCGGAATGAAGGCTGTTAAGAACGACACAGAGATTAAAAATCTCACAGATGTCCATATTGATGATGGCGCGGCACTTACTGAATTTATATACTGGGTTAAGAAAAATGTTGCCGCAGGTGAGACGATTACAGAGGCTGGTGCGGCAGAATATCTGGATGGACTGCGTGCCCGTATTCCGGACTTTTTAGAGCCAAGTTTTGATACTATAAGTGCATACGGTGCGAATGCTGCGATGATGCATTACCACGCAGGAGATGACAGTGCTGTCCTTATGAAAGAGGGAATGCTTTTGGTAGATTCAGGCGGACAGTATATGAGAGGCACTACAGATGTGACCAGAACAATTGTGCTTGGAAAACTTACTGAAAGCCAAATACATCATTTTACACTTACATTAAAAGGAATGTTAAGACTTACCAAAGCACATTTCCTTGCCGGCTGCACAGGCTATAATCTTGATATGCTTGCAAGAGGCCCGCTGTGGGAGGAAGGCATTGACTACAGATGCGGAACAGGACATGGAATAGGGTATCTGCTTAATGTTCACGAAGCACCTAATGGGTTCAGATGGAAGCATGTGATAGGTAAGAATGACCTATGCGTGATTGAGCCGGGGATGGTGACATCTAACGAGCCTGGCGTGTATATCGAGGGTGAGTACGGCATCAGAATTGAGAACGAGATTATAGCTGAAAAAGATTATGAGAATGAGTACGGAACATGGCTTAAATTCAGAACGCTTACATGTGCGCCAATTGACCTTGATGCTGTTGATGTAAGTATTCTTGATGACAGGGAAAAAGCGGCTCTTAATGAATATCATGCATGGGTAAGACAGAAACTTACACCATATTTTGAGGGTGAGAAGCTTGACTGGCTTATTCAGGCAACAAGAAATGTGTAGGAGGTGGCAGCTATTAACAGTAAAAGTCTGACAAAAAAATATGGCGTTAAACATCCGCAGAATGAAACTAATGATAGCCGGAATGAAAAGACTAAATTCATAATGGTGATAGCTGCTGTTATTGCGTGCATGGTGCTTGTTATCATAGCATGGAATATGGGGAAAAAGCACATTGCACTTGAGGATTATGTTGAGCTTTCATACACTGGTGCAGATGGTTATGCAACTGCTGGGTGTGTCATAAAAAGAGATGCCATTGTGAACAAGCTTGTCGGCAAAGGCGTAGATGAGTCAAAGAAATATCTGTATGGACAGTTTGCAGATTCGCTGGAGGGATATGTTGCGGAGACTGAAAAGTCAGGTATCTCTAATGGTGATAAGGTTTCAGTTATTGTTACATACGATAAGGAGCTTGCAAAGGCGGCAGGGATATCAGTTGGCAGCAGCACATTTAATGTAAGAGCCAAAGGTGTTGAGGCTGGTAAGAAGATTAACCTGTTTGACAATGTAGATGTAATATTTGCAGGAATAAGCCCTGATGCGTATGTTGTGACAAGGAATACATGGGAAGATGAGTTTTTGTCCCAGTTATCATATACTGCGGATATACAGAACAATATTAAAGTTAATGATGAGGTTACAATCCATTGCAATGTCGATGATGTTGAGCTTGGAAGACATGGGTATATAACAGATTCTTTTGACAAGATATATATTGTTGATAAGTTAAGTACTTATGTTGAAGATGCAAGCCAGATAGATAATACAGTTCTTCTACAGCGTGTACAGTTGTGTACAGCTTCAATTAAGAAAGAGACAGAGGACACATCATTCAGAATGTTGTATAAGGCAACTAATGACAAAAAATATCTTCATGAGCCTAATGAGGAGACTGCTGATAATATCACCCTGATTGATTCAAAATTCCTCAAAAGAAGCAATACAGCATCAAAGGAGCTTGCAAAGAATAAGATAGTTCTTATATTCTCAGCGGACATAACATGTTCTGATTATACAGAAACTATATATTTTGGCTATGTATATGAAAATGCGTACCTGACAACGGACGGCAGCTTCAATGTCCTTACGAATGGTGAGAGCGACAAATATTATTGCAATGTCAATTTCGATGATATGATGTCTGAGATTCTTGGCGGAAGTGAAGATAACTATTCTGTATATGGATTTTCTGTAAAGTAATAATATAAATGATATATATTTATATTGCAATAGTAAATAAAATATAATATAATAAAGCTGACATAATTGACGTGCGATTATGTCAGCTTTTGTACGTTATATTGAATTTACTGAGACAGGAGGTATATGTACAGTGTAGTTTACAGTGTGACATTGGCAGGGCTTCAGCCTGTTATTGTCAATGTTGAGACTGATGCAGGAGATGGCCTGCCATATTTTGATATGAGCGGATATCTTGCAACGCAGGTCAGGGAAGCAAAGGAACGTGTGAGGGTGGCTATCAAGAATACGGGGATTGAGATAAGACCACAGAGAATAGTTGTCAATATATCGCCGGCTGATGTGAGGAAGGCTGGCACAGGATTTGACCTGCCTATAGCAGTTGGGATTCTTGCCGCTAATGGAATAGTTGAACCATCTGCACTTAAGAATATGATGATTGTCGGGGAGCTTAGTCTTGACGGCAGGGTCAATGAAGTAAAAGGAGTGTTTCCATCGGTTCTTGCGGCAAAAGAGAGGGGATTTTCTGTATGTATTATTCCAGAAGGGAATGCTGGTGAAGGAAGCCTCGTTGATGGAATTAATGTATATGGAGTCAGGACACTGCACCAGCTTGTAGATATATTACAGGGAAAAGAAAAGTGTACTCCTATAACTTACAGGGGAATCAGAGATGATAAAGATAAGATTTATGTGGAAGATTACAGTGATATAAAAGGACAGATTGCAGCCAAGCGTGCAACTATGATAGCTGCTGCCGGCATGCATAATATAATCTATGTAGGTCCTCCGGGGAGCGGCAAGACAATGCTTGCAAAGAGGATTCCCACAATTATGCCAGAACTTGAGCCAGAGGAGATTATGGCACTCACCAAGATATACAGTATCTCGGGAAGTCTTAAGGATGGACGTATTATAAGTAAAAGACCATTCAGGGCACCACATCACTGTGTGAGTAAAGCTGGTCTTTTAGGCGGTGGAAGTATTCCAAGACCGGGTGAGGTCACGCTTGCATCTAAGGGGGTGCTGTTTTTGGATGAACTGACAGAATTCCCGGTTAATATAATGGAATCCCTAAGACAGCCTTTGGAAGACAGGTACATACGGATTGTAAGGTCATCATCTGAATATATCTATCCTGCGGACTTTATGCTTGTAGCAGCCATGAATCCATGCAAATGCGGGTATTATCCGGACAGAACGAGATGCTTTTGCACAGAGCATGACATTATTAGATATATGGGACGTATAAGCCAGCCGATATGGGATAGATTTGATTTAAGTGTAAGGGTTGGCAGAGTGGATTTTGATATGCTTGTTGATGATGGCAGCAAGCGTCAGGATGAGTATTCATCCCACAATATGAAAGATATGGTTGAGAGGGCAAGAAAGGCACAGAAAGAACGATTTTCCAAGGAAAAGATACTGTTTAACTCGCAGATGAATGCAAGGCAGGCTGCCAGATACTGTGCGCTTGGAGCACAGGAGAAGAAGGTTATGGAGAAGGCGTTTAACAGCTTTAACATGACTGCGAGAGGATATGAAAAAGTATTAAAGACAGCCAGAACTATTGCAGATATTGATGGAAAGGAGAATATAGCTGTTTCACATCTTAGCGAGGCTATATCATATAGAAATAATGGAATCAGATAGAGTTAATGATTATTACTGGTACTGGCTGTGTAATATACCGGGCATTGGACGTACTAAGATGAATCTGCTGCTTGATGAGTATGGTGATGCAAAGCATGTATATCAGAGAGAGCTGAGCACATATAATGCACCATATGGAATAAGCACAAGAGACATAGAGCGTATGAATGAATCAAAGAAGGATAAAAAGATATATGAGGAATTCTGTGCGCTTAATGACAGCGGAATCACATTCATACACAAACAGTCTGATAACTATCCGTCAAGGTTAAAGAATATCAGCGATGCGCCGGTGGGATTATATATGCGTGGAAGATGTGTTGATGATGATGCCATAACGGTTGCGATTATAGGTGCCAGAAGCTGTAGTGAATATGGAAGGCAGGCGGCATATGAACTCGGAAGAAGCTTTGCGTACATGGGAATACAGGTTGTAAGCGGCATGGCGTTAGGTATTGACGCCGCAGGGCAGAGAGGCTGTGTTGATGGCGGAGGTTTGTCTGTTGCAGTACTTGGCTGTGGCGTTGATGTATGTTATCCGAGGGAAAACATTGAGCTGTATTCGAGACTTGAAGATACTGGTGGGATTATATCTGAATATCTGCCACACAGCAAGCCGTGCAAAGGAGCATTTCCAGAGAGAAACCGCATAATAAGCGGACTGGCTGATGTGGTTATAGTGGTTGAGGCAAGAAAGCGCAGCGGCTCACTTATAACGGTAGACCAGGCATTGGAACAGGGGAAAGATATTATGGCGGTTCCGGGCAGAATAAGTGACCCGCTCAGTGCAGGATGCAATGAACTTATAAAGCTTGGTGCCATGATAATAACATGTGCTGATGATATAAGACAGATTGATGCAGTAAGGCAGTGGGTAGAGCAGAGAGCCAGCCTCGAAAAAAATAATTTTAAAACAGAGGAAACCCAGTGCTGGAATGATTTTGAAAAAGATTATTTAGACAATTCTGACATAAATCTGCTTGCCAGTGAAAAAAATATGGTGTATAGTACAACCAATTTGTATCCAAAAGATATAGATACAATTATTAAGGAAACTGGCCTCGACATAGCGGTTGTTAGCCAACGGCTGTTTGAATTACAGCTTCAGGGGGCAATTAAGGAGGTTGGGAAGAACAGCTATGTCCGATGCAGTATATAGATTATGGAAGGATTTATAAGAGATTATTATGGCTAAGTATCTTGTTATTGTGGAGTCTCCAGCTAAGGTTAAGACTATTAAGAAGTTTTTAGGTTCTAATTATGAGGTAATGGCATCCCAGGGTCATATCAGGGATTTACCTAAGAGCCAGATGGGCGTTGATGTAGAGAATGATTTTGAGCCTAAGTATATAACGATAAGGGGAAAAGGTGACATCCTTGCTGCTTTAAAGAAAGAAGCAAAGAAAGCAGACAAGATATATCTCGCAACTGACCCGGACCGTGAGGGAGAAGCGATTTCATGGCATCTTGCCAAGGCTTTAAAGCTTGAAGATAAGGATATATACAGAATAACATTTAACGAGATTACCAAGAATGCAGTCAAGGCATCACTTAAAGATGCAAGAAAGATTGACATGAATCTTGTTGATGCACAGCAGTCAAGAAGAGTGCTTGACAGAATTGTGGGTTATAAGATAAGTCCGGTTCTGTGGGCTAAGGTAAAGAGAGGATTAAGTGCCGGAAGAGTACAGTCTGTTGCGTTAAGAATAATATGTGACAGGGAGGATGAGATTAATTCATTCATACCAGAAGAGTACTGGACACTTGAAGCCAAGCTTAATGTATCTGGCGAGAAAAAGCCTGTTATTGCAAGATTTTATGGCGATGAGAATGGCAGGATAGATATCAAGAATGAATCACAGATGAATGAGATTTTAAAGAGCTTAAAGAAGAGCAGCTTTTCTGTCGAGAGTGTAAAGCCGGGAGAAAAGACTAAGAAAGCTCCACTGCCATTTACAACAAGTACATTACAGCAGGAAGCGGCAAAGCAGCTTAACTTCTCAACACAGAAGACTATGAGACTTGCACAGCAGTTATACGAAGGCGTGGATATAGCTGGCAGGGGAACGATAGGTATCATAACATACCTGCGTACTGATTCTACAAGAATTGCAGATGAAGCCGTGGCTATGGCATCTTCATATATAGAAGATAATTACGGTAAGAATTATGTGGCAGCAGCTAAGAATTCCGGCAAGGATGGCAAGAAGATACAGGATGCACATGAGGCTATAAGACCAACAGATATAGCTTTATCACCTGTCATTGTCAAGGAGTCATTATCAAGAGACCAGTTTAGATTATATCAGCTTATATGGAAGAGATTTACAGCAAGCCAGATGAGCAATGCTGTGTATGAGACTACTTCTGTTAAGATTGCCGCAGGCAGATACAGATTTAATGTATCGGCATCTAAGATTAAGTTTGATGGTTTCATGTCAGTATACAAGGATGATGACGAGGAGAAGGAGAGCAATACTCTTGTTAAGGGTGTAAGCGTTGACTCAGAGTTAAAACTTGAATCGCTTGACAGTAGCCAGCATTTTACACAGCCACCAGCTCATTATACAGAAGCTTCGTTAGTTAAGCAGCTTGAGGAGCTTGGAATAGGAAGACCAAGTACTTATGCGCCTACAATAACAACTATAATTGCAAGACATTACATTGCCAAGGAGAATAAGAATCTGTATGTTACAGAACTTGGTGAGGCGGTTAATGATATAATGAAAAAGGCATTCCCTACGATAGTGGATGTCAATTTCACTGCTAATATGGAGTCGCTTCTTGATGGCGTTGGAGATGGCAAAGTCAAGTGGAAAGAGGTAATAAGAAACTTCTATCCAGATCTTGATGAAGCTGTTAAGGCAGCAGAAAAGGAACTTGAGAATGTCAAGATTGAGGATGAAGTAAGTGATGTTATATGTGAGAAGTGCGGTCGTAATATGGTTATCAAATACGGACCACATGGAAAGTTCCTCGGATGTCCTGGATTCCCGGAGTGTAGGAATACCAAGCCTTACTTTGAAAATATTGGTGTGGCATGTCCTAAGTGCGGCAAGGATATAGTTTTAAAGAAGACTAAGAAGGGCAGAAGATATTTTGGCTGTGAGGATAATCCACACTGTGATTTTATGTCATGGCAGAAGCCTGTATCAAAGAAATGTCCTAAATGTGGTGGATATATGATTGAAAAAGGCAATAAGATTGTCTGCGCAGATGAGAATTGTGGCTACATTGAAGCAAAACAGAATTAATTGTCAGAAAACTATTGAAATTATCTAATATAAATGCTAGTATTCTATCAGAGATTATTTCGTAGTGCACGTATTGTGTGTCTTATGTTACGGAGGTATTACTGATGAGTGTGCAATTGTTAGATAAGACAAGAAAGATAAATAAGCTTCTTCACAATAATCATTCACAGCGCGTTGAGTTTAATGATATCTGTGATGTGCTTAGTGGGATTTTGGAGTCGAATATTCTTGTCATAAGCAGAAAGGGTAAAGTACTAGGTACTGGATTCTACAAAGATGTTGATGTTATTGACGAACTTATATATGACAGAGTCGGTGGGTTCGTTGATAATATGCTCAATGAACGTCTGCTTAGTATTTTGTCAACCAAGGAGAATGTTAATCTTGCTACATTAGGATTTGCAACTGATAATGTCAGAAAGTTTGAGGCACTTATTGCTCCTATAGAGATAGCAGGAGAGAGACTTGGAACATTGTTCTTATATAAGAATGACAATTCTTATGAGATAGATGATATCATTCTTTGCGAATATGGAACGACAGTTGTAGGACTTGAGATGATGCGTTCTGTTAATGAGGAGAATGCAGAGATAATCAGGAATAAACAGATTGTCAAGTCTGCGATAGGAACATTGTCTTCATCAGAATTAGAAGCAATCAAGCATATATTCAAGGAGCTTGATGGTACAGAGGGTGTTCTTGTTGCAAGCAAGATTGCTGACAGGGTTGGTATAACAAGATCTGTTATCGTCAATGCACTCCGCAAGTTTGAGAGTGCCGGCGTCATAGAATCAAGGTCTTCTGGAATGAAAGGTACCTACATTAAAGTCGTCAATGATGAAGTATTTGATGAATTGAATAAGTTAGATTAACGGATTAAGATACTAGTGGGAAGGAGTCTGCGCACATTTATAATGCAATGGCTCTTTCTTTTTTTGAATTTTTGGTAAATTCATGCTTTATTTTTATGCTTTGATATTCTATAATGTAGTTTAGGCTTATAGTAGGTAGTACTATGTGATGATATAATACATGGTATAGATATATGCTTTAATGATATGTATATTAAGAAGGGAGCGGGTTTATGAGCTCAGGATTATTTGGATATGTTAACGTCTTGAAGTCAGCAGCAGATGCCAGCTGGGCAAGAGAAGAGGTATTGACTAATAATATTGCTAATGTTGATACTCCTAATTACAAAAGACAAGATGTTGAATTTACAACTTACCTCAATTCAGCTATTGAACAGGCAGGAAGACCCAGTGCAACACTGACACAGAAGGTAAACAATGTTGATACTTCAACTCTTACATATAGAACATACACAGAGAATACAGCATTGTCATACAGAATGGATGGCAATAATGTTGACTTATCTACAGAGAATGCAGAACTGGCAGCAGAGCAGATTAACTATAATGCACTGATAGACAGTATGAGTAATGAATTTTCAAGATTTAAGGCAGTACTTAAATAATACTAAGAACTAAGGGGGAGGAACTTAACATGTCAATGTTTACAGCTTTTAATATAAGTGCATCAGGAATGACAGCGCAGCAGTTAAGAACAGATGTTATATCTGAGAATATTGCTAACTCCAACACAACAAGAACTTCTGATGGAACTCCATATGTAAGAAAAGCAGTTGTGTTTACAGAAAAGACTCTGTCACAGGCAACTGCTGTCAAAGGCGCAACAGCAACAGGCTCATCATTTGCAAGCATATTACATAATGCAAGTGGTGGAAGGCTTGGCGATGGAGTTAAAGTTACATCAGTATATGAGGATACTTCGACTGATATGAACATGGTATATGACCCATCACATCCTGATGCTGATGAGAATGGATATGTGACATATCCTAATGTCAATATAGTTCAGGAGATGACAGATCTTATTGATGCTTCAAGATCATATGAGGCTAATATATCAGCTTTCAATGCCAGCAAATCAATGGCACAGAAGGGCTTATCAATAGGAACTGTATAATGCAGTATAATATGAACGGAAACAATACAGTGAAAGAGGTAATATAGATGAATATAACACAGGCAGTCAGTAATCTTGGAACAGATTATGTAAGCAAGGTTACAAGCGCAATGCAGCAGTCCGCTGCTAAGAATGTAGGTGAAACTAATACTGGAGATGAGACATTCGATTCAATCTTTAATTCAGTATCAGGACTGCTTAATAGTACTAATGACTATATTCAGCAGGCTCAGCAGGCTGAGATTGATTATGCTCTTGGCAACATGACTAACACACATGAACTTGGAGTTTACCAGCAGCAGGCTAATATAGCATTGCAGTTTACAGTTGCAGTAAGAGATAAGGCATTAGAAGCTTACAAAGAGATTATGAATATGCAGATTTAAGGAGTATTAAATTACGATGGCTGAGCGTTTTAGAGCAGTTATTAATAAAATAATTGAGATATGGAAAAGTTGGACAGCCAAGCAGAGGGTGATTATTATAAGTTCTGCCGCTGTGGTAGTGGTGGCGATAGGCATTATAGCATTTGTTGCATCAAGACCAACATACGAAACATTACGCGTATGTGAAGATTACAAAGAGATGAACAGTGTTACAACACTGCTCACAAGCAACAATATTAATTATAAGGTTTCCGATGGCTCTCTTACAGTACAGGTTAACAAATCAGACCTTACTAATGCGAAGATGCTGATTGCATCCAATGATATACAGCCTGCGGGTTATACTTTTGCGGATGCCATGAACAGCAGCTTTACAACAACAGAGTCTGACAGAAGCAAGATGTATGCACATTATCTTGAGACCAAGTTAAAAGATGACCTTGAAAATATGGATGGAATAAAGAATGCATCTATCACAGTACAGATGGAAGATTCAAGCAATTCATTCTATGCCACAACATCAGAGGCATCAGTAAGTGCATGTCTTGAAACTTCCAAGACTATTAGTGACGATTATGCGGAGACTATTGCTAATTATCTTGCAACAGCAGTTGGCAATGGCACAACTAATAATATTACAGTTGTTGATACTAAGGGTAATACATTATTCTCAGGCCCAAGCAATGCATCAACTAATTCAGGTGTCAGCTATACTGGCAAGCTTAAATATAAGAACCAGATAGAGACAACAACTAAGAATTCATTGAAGCAGGGACTTCTGGCATCTGGCATGTATGATGATGTATATCTTACATTGAACTTTGATATGGACTGGGATGCTGTTACAACAATAGCAACAGAGTATTCTACACAGGGTGATGAACAGGCGATATTTGGTTCATCATATGTTGAGTCATCAACAGGTGCTTCTGGAGCAAGTGGAACACCGGGAACAACATCTAATAGTGATGATACTACATATAACGTACAGAATGGCAATTCAAGTACTTCAACATACAATGTAACTAAGTATGAGTATCTTCCTAATTCACTTGTAACAACCACAGTTAAGGAACCAGGAGAGATTGTGCGTGACACATCAACTCTTGCTGTTACACTTATCAAGAATGTTGTATACGAGGAGCAGAACTGCAAAGACCTTGGATATCTTGATAATATGACATGGGATGAATTCAAGGCACAGAATGCAGAGACAACAACACTTACTGTTGACCAGACAGTTATAGATAATATAGCAGTGGGAACTGGCGTTGCGGCTGGTAATATATCAGTTGTTGCATACCAGAGACCATATTTCCAGGACAAGGCAAGCGGCAATATCTTAAGCAATGTAACATTCTGGTTACAGATTTTACTTGCTGTAGTTATATTAGGAATACTTGTATTCGTTGTTATCAGAAGTGCAGTACCTCTTACAGTCAACGAGACAGAACCAGAGCTGTCTGTTGAAGAGATGCTTGCTACTACAAGAGAGAAACAGCCAGCGGTTGATGATATCGACATGCAGGAGAAGTCAGAGACCAGAAAGGCTATTGAGAAATTTGTGGATGAGAATCCGGAAGCAGTTGCATTGTTGCTTCGTAACTGGCTCAATGAAGGATGGGATTAGGAAAGGCGTGATTACATATGGCTAAACAATCATCAGGATCAGAGAGAGAGATGGATGGAGTTGAGAAGGCTGCAACTCTGCTTATCACTTTAGGACCAGAGAAATCTGCTCAGATATTTAAGCATTTAAAAGAAGAAGAGATAGAGCAGCTTACACTTGAGATTGCTAATACAAGCAGCGTATCTCCACAGACCAAAGAGAAGGTTTTGAATGAATTCTATGAGGTGTGTCTTGCCCAGCAGTATATTGCAGAGGGTGGTATCGGATACGCTAAGGAATTGCTTGAGAAAGCCCTTGGTGAGGAGAAGGCTAAGAGTGTTATTGGCAAGCTGACAGCAAGCTTGCAGGTAAGACCTTTCGAGTTTATCAGAAAGACAGATCCAAGCCAGCTTTTGAACTTCATACAGGACGAGCATCCACAGACAATCGCACTTATATTGTCGTATCTTCCTGCTGCACAGTCATCAATGGTTATATCTTCACTTCCGCCTGAAAAGCAGGCAGATGTTGCTAAGAGAATTGCACAGATGGACAGAACATCACCAGATGTTATCAAGCAGGTTGAAAAGGTACTTGAAAGAAAGCTTTCATCACTTGTTAATCAGGATTACACTATTGTCGGCGGCGTAGATGCTATCGTAAGCATCTTGAACTCTGTAGACAGAGGAACAGAGAAGCATATTATGGAAACTCTTGAGGTTGAAGAGCCAGAGCTTGCAGATGAGATCAGAAAGAAGATGTTCGTATTCGAGGATATTCTTTCTCTCGACGACAGAGCTATCCAGCGTGTTCTTAGAGATGTTGATAACAGTGACCTTGCTCTTGCCCTTAAGGGTGCAACAGAAGAGGTTCAGAATGTTATTCTTAATAACCTTTCAAGCCGTCTTGCTGTTATGATTAAGGAAGATATGGAATTCATGGGCCCTGTACGTATGAAGGATGTTGAGGAAGCTCAGCAGAAGATTGTTAATATTATCAGAAAGCTTGAAGATTCAGCAGAGATTGTTATTGCTAGAGGTGGAGGTGACGAGATAATTGTCTAATCTACTTAAAAGAGGTTCTACTGTAAGCAAGGAAGAGCGTGTTATTGATTATAATGAGATTATCAAGGCAAAGCTGCAAAGCATAGTGGAATCAAATGACAAGAGTAATGTTGATTCAGATGGATTTGTTCACGGACTGACAGCAGATGTTGTTGAGCAGTTAGTGACAGACCCGGACGAAGAGGGTGCTGCATCTGCGGAAGCAGTAAACCCTGAGCAGGCTACGACCAAGGTGGCTGAGGTTAATGAGGAAGCTGAGAATATAATAGCATCGGCACATGAACAGGCAGATGAGATTATAAAGAGTGCTGAGGAGAATGCACAGCAGACATATAATCAGGCGAATGAGCAGGGATATAATGACGGAATGCAGAAGGCCTCTGAGGAGATAGAACAGAGCAGGAAGCAGTTAGAGGATGAATACACACAGAGATTTAACCAGCTTGAGTCGGAATATATTGAGAAGAATAACAATATAGAGCCACAGCTTGTTGATGTTCTGACACAGGTATTCAAGTCAGTTATATCTTCTGAAGCAGTTGATAACCATGATATTCTTATGCACCTTATAGACAATGCATTAAGTGGTGCTGACAAGAATCATGAATATGTCATAAAGGTATCTCCTGCTGATTATGATTATGTATCATCTAATCAGGGCAAGATAAGCTGCCATGTTGATAAAGAGATTGATATAGAGGTTTCTGAGGATGTCTCACTTGAACAGAATCAGTGCATTATAGAGACAGATGGTGCTGTGTTCGATTGTAGCCTTGATGTTGAGATGGATAATCTTATAAAAAAAATCAAGATGCTTAGCTGCATGAGATAATTTTGATATGAACTAATGAAACTGTAGGGAGGAAGTTACGGTGTTTGATATTGATAAAACTAAATATCAGGAACTGATGCAGGAAACTTTCTACAAAAAGCTTGGAAAGGTTTCTAAGATAGTCGGACTTACAGTAGAGTCTATAGGACCTGATGCCAAGCTTAATGATTTATGTAAGATATATTCGGCAGATAAGAAACAGGTTGTTAACGCAGAGGTCGTTGGATTCAGGGAATCAGTTGTATTGCTGATGCCATTTGATAATGTGGATGGAATCGGCCTGGGATGCGTTGTGGAGAATACTGGCAAGCCATTAGGTGTAAAGGTTGGATTTGGAATTCTTGGACATACGCTTGACGGACTTGGCAATCCGGTGGATGGAACAGACCTTGGACTTACTGAGGAATATTCAGTTGAAGCTGAACCACCAGATCCTATGTCAAGAGTCATAATAAGCGAAGTGCTTCCACTGGGAGTTAAGGCTGTAGATGGACTTTTAACTGTTGGTAAGGGACAGCGAATCGGAATATTTGCTGGTAGTGGTGTTGGCAAGAGTACTCTTATGGGTATGTTTGCGCGTAACACGAAAGCGGATATCAATGTTATAGCTCTTATTGGAGAGCGTGGACGAGAAGTAAGAGAGTTCGTTGAACGAGACCTTGGTGAGGAAGGCATGAAACGAAGTGTCCTTGTTGTGGCAACTTCAGACAAGCCGGCACTTATCCGTAACAAAGCAGCCAAGACAGCTACAGCGATTGCTGAGTATTTCAGGGATCAGGGCAAGGATGTACTGCTGATGATGGATTCACTTACACGTTTTTCCATGGCACAGCGAGAGATTGGACTTGCCTCTGGCGAACCGCCAGTTACAAGAGGATATCCACCTAGCGTATACAGTGAGATGCCTAAACTGCTTGAACGTGCAGGTATGTCGGAAAAAGGTTCTATAACAGGATTGTATACAGTCCTTGTTGATGGTGATGACTTTAACGAACCAATAACAGATACTGCACGAAGTATCCTTGATGGACATATAATGCTTTCACGAAAGCTTGGACATAAGAATCACTATCCGGCTATTGATGTACTCCAGAGTATATCAAGATGCATGGGACAGATTGCGAGCAAAGAACATAAGAAGATGGCAGGCCGTCTTAAGAACGTTCTTGCTACATATAATGAGGCGGAAGACCTTATTAATATCGGAGCTTATAAGAAAGGCAGCAATAAGAATATTGATTATGCGATTTCTAAGATAGATGCAGTTAATGCATTTCTTATGCAACAGACAGATGAGAAGTTTACATTTGATGAGGAACTTCGTATGCTCTATGATATATTTGCAGATTATGATGAAGAGTAAAAGTCTGGTTATTTAAGGAGGTCGACTTCTTATGGCAAAATTTGTGTATCGTCTTCAGAACGTACTTGATATAAAGATAAGGCTGGAGACACAGGCAAAGACAGAATTTGCCACTGCAATGAATCTTGTCAGGACAGAGGAAGAAAAGCTGGCGCAGCTTGTTAATAGAAGACAGCAGTACCAGGAAGATATCAGGAAGAAATCTCTTGGCAAGGTAGATGTTGTACAGCTAAAGATTGGCGGCGAATCAGTCAAAGCAATTGAAGAGATGATGAAGCAGCAGGCTGTTAAGCTAAGAATTGCCGAGAGAAATCTTGAAAAGGTACGCGAACAGCTCAATGAAGCTGTGAAAGACAGAAAGATACATGAGAAATTAAAAGAAAAAGCATTTGAAGAGTTCAAGATGGAACTTAACAATGAGGAAAAGAAGGAAATTGACCAATTGGTAAGTTTTACCTATAATGATAAAGGAAAAAACACTGATTGATGAGAAATGGAGACAGGGATGGCTAAGAAGAAGAAGTCTGAGGACGAATTAGATCTCGAAAAAAATGATGACGAAGAAAAAGGCAATGGCTTTGTCAGCTTTTTGCTGGCGTTAGTTATAATCGTTGTATGGCTTGTTATATTCGCACTTCTGATTAAGATGGATGTTGGCGGAATAGGTTCTATGTTAAGACCTGTTCTTAAAAATGTACCGGTTGTTAACAAGGTGCTTCCTGAGATGAGCGATGAAGAGCTTATGGAGGAGACTGGATACAAGTATAAGAGCCTTGCAGAAGCGATAGACAGAATTAAAGAACTTGAGGGTGAGGTTGCTAATTATCAGAACAATGATAATTCATCATCTGACCAGATAGCACAGCTTCAGGCAGAGGTTGCCAGACTTAAAGTATATGAGGATAATCAGGAAGATTTCTTAAAGCAGAAGGAAGAATTTGACAAGCAGGTCGTATTCAATGACAATGCTCCTGATATATCTGAGTATAAGTCATGGTATGAATCAATATATCCAGATAACGCAGCTAAGATTTATAAGGAAGTAACAGAGCGTTTACAGTTCTCTAAGCAGGTTCAGGACTGGGCAACAACTTATTCTAAGATGGATGCAGATAAGGCTGCGGCTGTTATGGAAGAGATGACAGGTGATGCATATGTTGTAACAAGAATACTTATGTGCATGACACCTAAGCAGAGGTCAGCAATTATGCAGGAGATGGATCCAGTGTATGCTGCTAAGCTTACTGTAATCATGTTCCCATCAAAGGTTAATTAGATTTTATCAGATTAATATGTTAGAAATATTCGGAAAAAGCTAAAGTTTTTCTGGCTTTTTCCGATATTTTATTTGATAGGGATATCTAGGCATATTTCTATCAACTATAATTATTATGAAAGGAGACAGACAAGATGGTAAGTTCCGCAATAACAGGAACAGCAAGCATACCTGCACAGGATACTGGTGTTAACCAGACAACAAAGTCTAATGGTTCTGGCACAGATTTTTCAGCAGTATTATCCAAGTCAGTTGCTAACAATATGTCAGGCACTAATAAGAATAATTCATCAGCGATGAATATTACAACTGCTAAGAAGTCAGATACAGATTCTAAGACAAGTGTAAAAGATACATCAACTGATAATGTTAAGACTGACAATTCATCTAAGACTAAAGATGTTAAAGCTGACAATACATCCAAAGCTGATAACAAAGATACAGTATCTGATAAGATTGATGATGCAGGAAGCAAGATTTATGATGAAATCAAGAAAGACTTTGATGTAACTGATGAACAGCTCAAAGAAGCTATGGAGACACTTGGACTTACTATGGCAGATTTGCTTATTCCTGCTAATATAACCCAGCTCGTTGTTGAGGTTACTGGAAGCCAGGATGCAATAGCTATTGTAACTGATGAGAATCTCTCAGCAAACCTTATGAATGTTTTAGGTGCGCTTGATAATGAATTAGCTGGTCTTTCATCTGAATTGGACATGCCAGTTGAGGCTATCAAAGAATTTATTGAGAATGCATCCTCAGGAGCTGCAGTGGCAGCTACAGAGGATGAGACTGTGACATTGGCAAAGAACACTGATGATGTAAGTCAGGCAGCCTCTGATACAGCAGTGGCAGATAATGCTGATGCGAAAGATGTATCTATGAGCGATGTGATTGCAAAGAAGCTTGTTGTGAATAATGATGACAGTCAGGGCAAGACAGGAACTGATGATGGCAGGAGCAATAACACATATGGCAGAAGCAATGACTCTGTAAAGGGTGAGAATGCAGCGATACCTGCAGGTAATAATATCGTTAATGATATCCAGCAGAGTTTTGAAGCAGCATTTGACAATGTAGATTACAGAGTTAATCCGGCTGATGTTGTTGACCAGATTGTTGAATCAATTAAGCTTAATTCAACATCAGAGTTAAAGAGCATGGAGATACAGCTTAATCCACAGAATCTTGGCAAGGTTAATTTACTTGTATCTGTAAGGGAAGGTGTTGTTACAGCACAGATATCTGCAGAGAATGAACAGGTCAGAAAAGCACTTGAGAGTCAGGTTATTACTCTTAAGGAGAATATTGAGAGCCAGGGTATTAAGGTTGATGCTGTAGAGATTGCAGTACAGACTAATGCATTTGATTCTAATCAGCAGTTTGATGGACAGAAGCAGGAACAGGCAAAGAAAACATCAAGAAGAATAAGACTTGATGGCTTTGATTACTCTGATGATGAAGAAGAGGAAGAGCCTGTAGTTAATTACAATGAAAACAGCAGTGTTGAATACACAGCATAGTATTAAATTAGCAAAGGAGGCATAATATGGTAACTTCTAATGTCGTAGATGGCAAAATCCAGGATTCTGACAGCTATAGTAATGTAAGTTCTCTTAATAAAAATACTAAGAAGAATAATTCGGATCTGGATGTTAATGATTTCTTAAAGCTTCTTGCTGCACAGATGCAGTATCAGGATCCGCTTGAACCAACAGATAATACACAGTATATTGCACAGATGGCTACTTTCACACAGGTATCAGCTACTACTTCAATGAACGAAAGAGTCCAGCAACAGACAGCTTCTAATCTTGTTGGAAAGTATGTAATTGTACAGAGCGGTATTGATGCCACACAGCTTGTAGCAGGTAAAGTCCAGAGCTGGGAAAAGATTGATGGTACAATTTATCTTAGAATTGACGATAAACTGTATGATATTGAAGATCTTGACAGAGTTCTTGATGATGATTACTACAAGAAGCTTTTAAAGGGCTCAACAACAGGTAGTACAACAGGCAGCGGCAGTACTACTGGAAGTACAACAGGAACAGACAATAAAACTGACAGCACTGATAAGACAGAAGAAAAAACAGAAGATAAGACTGAGGATTCTGGAAAAGAGTAATTTCTGTTCAATTTCTTGTTGAATATGCCGATATATAGGTGTAAAGTTATATGGAAAAGAGGTGTCGCTTATGAATAATATCATGATGGGTGGATATACATCTATCCAGCAGGCAGCAAGTTCGCTGAATGGTAATATTAATCGTGAATCCAGCGGGACATCTGATGTTTCTTTTCAGGATATTCTTAGACAGACCAAGGAAAGCATTAAGGCAGCAGATAAGACAGAGCAGTCTGATGGTGTCAGATTTTCAAAACATGCTGATGCAAGGCTTAGACAGAGAGATATTCAACTGTCAGATGAGCAGATGACACGTCTTAATGAAGGAACTCAGAAGGCTGGTTTAAAAGGTATCAAGGAATCATTGGTAATCCTTGATAATCTTGCGTTCATTGTTAATACAGAGAACAGAACTGTTGTTACAGCGATGGATTCTACTAATAATGACGAGAATATATATACCAATATTGATGGAGCTGTTATTATATAGCTGGACCTTTAAGGAGGCTTATAATCCCTGAATGCCAGATGGGATTAAGATTAAACAGCTTATCATAGTAAATTTTTGGAGGTACTAATCCTATGATGAGATCATTGTTCTCTGCTGTGTCAGGTTTAAAGGCACACCAGACAAAGATGGACGTTATCGGTAATAATATTGCCAACGTCAATACAGTGGCTTTCAAGTCACAGTCAGTAACTTTTAGTGATGTATATTATCAGACTACACAGACTGCATCAGGTCCAAGCAGTGATGGAAGCAAGGGTGGAACTAATGCCAAGCAGATAGGTCTTGGTTCAACAGTTGCATCTATATCAACTGCTATCACTTCACAGGGCGCTACAGAGCGTACAGATAATACATGGGATGTATGTCTTTCTGGTAATTCATTCTTTATTATTAATAATGCAGGCAGTACATATTTTACAAGAGCTGGAGATTTTAAGATTGATACTAATGGTGCTCTTGTCACATCTGGTGGATGTAATGTAATGGGATGGTATGCTGACCCTGATACTGGTGCGATTGTTAAGGATAAGGTTCAGGCCTTGTATCCACAGAGCTCAAAATATACTTTCACAGAGCCGGAAGCAACTAAAAGTGTTACAATTACAGGTAATATTGATGCGGCTGCTACAGGTGATGCAACAACAACTGTATCGTTTTATGATTCTCTGGGTAACAGATATCAGGCTAGTCTGACTCTTACTCCGGATAAAACAACTCCATCTAAGTATACAGTTAAATGTGGTGCTATTACAAAGAATGGACAGAAGACTAATTTGACAGCAGAAACAATTACTGGAGATATTACATTCAATGCTAATACAGGTAAAATTGATGTTGGTACAGGTAATACTGGCACATTTACATTGGGAGGATTTAAGGCGGATAAAGCTAAAGTTCCAGATGGTGGCGTTGATTGCAGTGCTGATGTTGCTAATATAACAAATCCTATAACAGTAGATTTTTCATCACTTACAAGATTTAATGAGACAACTAATATTAAGGACAGCATGGGTATTAAGAATGCTTCAACTGGTGGAGTTGATGGCGCTGGTAAAGCTGTTGGTACTATGACATCAGTTGGCGTTGATGATAAAGGTTGTATCGTAGCCAACTACAGCAATGGTGATGTTAAGACTATTGCACAGATTGCAGTTGCTACTTTCTCTAACCCTGCTGGTCTTGAGAAGGTTGGAGAGAATATGTATGCTGCAACGCTTAACTCAGGTGAATTTAATGGAATTGGTGAAGAGGTAGCTTCATCAGGCGGCAAGATGAGTTCTGGATACCTTGAGATGTCTAACGTAGACCTTTCTGACCAGTTTACAACTATGATAACAACACAGAGAGGTTTCCAGGCTAACTCAAGAATTATCACAGTATCTGATACAATGCTTGAGGAGCTTATCAACCTTAAGAGATAGTAGCAAGTATATAGCTGGTGCTATATAAAAATTTAATATATAATTGTGGCATGAAAGTATTTTGCTTTCATGCCATTTTTTATAAAAAAATCAGTTATGTGAGTTGCTAATATTTCCAAATTGTGGTTTAATATATGTGGTTATTTTTAGATAGGGTACTATGCATATATACAGTATATAGATGTTAACCTTATTTTTAATACATAGAGGATTGAGAATGATAAAAGTGACGAGGCTTAATGAGTCTGTATTCGTGGTGAATGCTGAGATTATACAGACGGTAGAAGAGACTCCGGACACAGTTATTACACTGACAACAGGTACCAAGTACGTTGTTAAGGAATCGTGTGAGGAGATTGTTAATAAGGTTATCGAATATAAAAGAAAAATACATTATATAGAATAATAAAAGATAGGATGGTGCGTAACAGTGGATTTAGCTACACTCATAGGTTTAGTTGTCGGAGTTGTAATGGTTTTGTTTGGTATTATATCGGGAGCCGGTGTTTCGGCACTTGGTAACTTCTTCGATCTGCCGTCAGTTATCATTACAATTGGTGGTTCACTTACCAGCTTGATAACAGGCTTTACTATATCGGAATTTATTGCAGGATTCAAGGGGGCAGGAATTGCGTTTAAGGATCCTAAGATTGATAATGGAGCAGTTATCAAACAGATAATAGATTTATCTAATGTTGCCCGTAAGGAAGGTCTCCTTGCACTTGAGGAGGTTGCTGGTAATCTCGAGGATGAATTTATGAAGAAAGGTATCCTTCTTATTGTCGATGGTACTGAGCCTGAGCTTGTAAGAGGGATTCTTGAGACAGAGCTTGTTAATATGGATGACCGTCACAGAACAATGGCTGGTTTCTTTGAAACATGGGCTTCATTCGGTCCTGCATGGGGAATGATTGGTACTCTTATCGGTCTGGTTAACATGCTTAAGAACCTTAGTGATTTCAATTCAATCGGGCCTTCCATGGCGGTTGCTCTTCTTACTACACTTTATGGTTCGCTCATTGCTAACTGGTTCTGTACACCTATAGCAACTAAGATGAAGAATATCAACAGCAAAGAGTATCAGATGAGAGAGATTGTTATAGAAGGACTTTTATCAATACAGGCGGGCGAAAACCCTAGAGTGATTGAAGAAAAGCTTAAGTCATTCTTATCACCAGCCGCACGTGGTGCTGCATCTCAGGAGGAAGGTGAGCGTTAATGGCAAAGAGAAAACCAGAGGAAAGCGCACCTGGCGCACCAGCCTGGATGTCGACTTTCAGTGATTTGATGAATCTTCTTCTGTGCTTCTTCGTGCTTTTGTTCTCTATGTCAACAGTTGACTCACAGAAGTTTCAGGAATTGGCAGCGGCTTTGTCAGCTACATTCAGTGTGCTTCCTTCGGGCGGTTCGGTTCTGTCAGATGAAGGTGTGCTTGTGGCAAGTGGCGCAAGCCAGCTTAATGCATTAAGTGAGTTCTATAATAATGTAGGACTTAATTCTGATGGCGAGGTTACGCAGGATAATAATGATGCGTATGAGCAGGTGCAGCAGGAAGGTCTGTCGCAGTCAGAGCAGATGGCTGAACAGATTGAGGCGGCACTTGAAGCACAGAATGTTGCAGATCAGGTCGAGGTTACAGCGACAAGTGAATATGTATTACTTAATATTAACGGTGCGATTCTTTTTGATTCAGGAAGGTCTGAACTTAAGAGCGGTGCAGTTACTATAGTTGATAAGGTTGCGGATTCTGTTAAACAGTATGATGCCAACACAATTACGATTGAGGGACATACAGATAACGTACCAATCAGCACAGCACAGTATCCGGATAATATGATGTTGTCTATATACAGAGCGTATACGGTGTTTGATTATTTCGTAAGCCAGAAGGGCTTTGATCCGACAAGCCTTACTTCGTCTGGAAGAGGTGAAGCAGTTCCAGTTGCATCTAACAGTACTGCAGAAGGACGTGCCCAGAACAGACGAGTTGAAATTAAGATATATAATTCATTATACAGTAAGAATTAATATATAATCATGGAGGAGCTATATGAAAAAGAGTATGCTTAATGTCATAACACTGGCACTGGTTCTTATTAACCTTGTATTAACAGTGTTACTTACATTTTCTTTAGTGTCAACTAATAAGAAAACAAACAATCTTATCACTAAAGTATCAGAGATTATCGACCTTGATGTCGGAGGTATCTCAAAATCTGGCGATTCAACATCAACAGGAAGAGTCAGCGAGAGCGATATCGTGTATGTAGATGTTACAAGCGGCGATAACGACAGCATAACAGTATCTTACACAAGTAATGGCAAGACACATTATGCAGTATTAAAGGTTTCGCTTGGTCTTAACAGCAAGGCTAAGGATTATTCAACTAAGAGTACAAGCATCAATAATGGTATGAAGGTTATAGCTAGTACAATTACTAAGGAAGCCCAGAAGTACTCATATGATGCAATTGAAAAGAATATGGCTAAGATTGAGAGTGATTTATTAGCAACACTTCAGGATCAGTTTGAGACACAGTGTATATATTCAGTAACTATTTATTCAGTAGTTACACAGTAATAGATTATTAATTAAGGATGAATGGAGGTGAAGGAAGATGGGAGAGGTCTTGTCCCAAAGCGAGATCGATAACCTGTTGAAAGCATTAAGCACAGGCGAGCTTGATATAGATGAAGCTAAAGTTTCAGAAGAAAAACAGGTTAAGAACTACGATTTTGCCAGACCTGCAAAATTCTCGAAGGAGCATTTAAGAACATTAGAGATTATTTTTGAACATTTTTCGAGATTACTTGCTACCAATCTTCCGGCATATCTTCGTAAGTCAGTCAATGTAGATGTTGTCAATTCAGAGGTTGTTATTTATTCAGAGTTTTCTAACGCTTTGTCTAATCCGGTACTTTTAGGAGTTATAGGAATGCAGCCATTAACAGGCAATGTTATTATGGAGATGGCATCCAATCTTGGATTTGCGATTGTTGACAGACTTCTTGGAGGAGCAGGCGTGCCGATTGATAAGGAAAGAGATTATTCAGAGATAGAGCTGTCTATCTTAGAGAGAATATTCAGCATATGTGTCAATCTGCTTCGCGAGCCTCTGGCTAATGTTGTTAAAGTAGAGCCAAGGCTTGAAAGAATAGAGACGAATTCACAGTTTGCACAGATTATTTCACCGAGTGAAACGATTGCGATTATCACGCTGAATATTAAGATAGGCGATGTAGAAGGTCTCATGAATGTGTGTCTTCCTTTTGATACACTTGAGCCGGTTATTGATAAGTTGAATACGAAGTACTGGTTCTCTACAATGAAAGAGAAAGATGGTACTTCTTATGAAGATACTATTGAGGCAGCTATTAATAAAGCAAGAATTCCAATTAAAGCTGTTCTTGGTACCAGTACAATTAGTGTAGCTGATTTTGCTAATCTTCAGGTTGGAGATATTATTAAGGTTAATCGGCATGTTGATGAAGAACTTGATGTGTATGTGGGTAACATAAAGAAATTTATGGCGTTGCCGGGATATTCTAATGAACAGTTCGCAGTCAGAGTTACAGAAGTAATTAGAGAGGAGAATGAATAGAATGGATGGCATGTTGTCACAGGACGAGATTAATGCGTTACTGTCGGGTATGAATAATTCGGAAGAAGAAAAACCAGCAGCAGATGCAGCACCTGCTTCATCATCAGGAGACGAAGAGTTTTCACTCAGTGCTTCTGAAAAAGATGCAGTCGGCGAAATCTCTAATATAAGTATGGGTACAGCAGCGACAACACTTAGCTCGCTATTGAATCAGAAGGTTAATATCACAACACCTTCTGTATCGGTATCTAACTGGGAAGACATATCTGCAAAATATGACAGACCATGTGTTATGATGCAGATATCATATAAAGAGGGTATAGATGGTAATAATGTCCTTGTACTTAAAGAGAGTGATGTTAAGATTATAACAGACCTTATGATGGGGGGACCTGGTCAGGAAGATGATTCAGAACCACTTAGTGAATTACATCTTAGTGCAATCGGTGAAGCTATGAACCAGATGATGGGTTCGGCAGCAACATCAATGTCTTCTATGTTTAATAGAAAGATTGATATCAGTCCACCAGTTGCTAATGTTATTGATACATACAGTGACTCAATTGATGACTTACCAGCATTTCTCAATGGCTCATTTGTAAGGGTTTCCTTTAAGATGCAGATTGGTGATTTGATTGACAGTGAGATTATGCAGCTCTATCCAATTGAATTTGCTAAGGAACTGCTTGAGTTATTCATGCCATCATCAGATTCACAGGCATCTGCGCCAACACCACAGGCACAGGCATCTGCACCAACACCACAGCCACAGCCTGCACCAGCACAGGCATCTGCACCAACACCACAGCCTGCACCAGCACAGGCGGCTGCGCCAACACCACAGCCACAGCCTGCACCAGCACAGCAGATGACACCACCACCTATGCAGCCGGATATGAATGCACAGGCTGCGCCACAGGGAATGCCTCCATATGGAATGCCATATGGATATCCGCCACAGGGTGTGCCATACGGATACCAACCACAGGGAATGCCATATGGATATCCACCACAGCAGGATGTCAATGTTGCACCAGCAGCATTCCAGCCTTTTGCTAATGATGTCAGTGGATTAAGCCAGAAGGAAAATATAGACCTTATCATGGATGTTCCATTGGAAGTTACTGTTGAACTTGGAAGGACATCTAAGAGCATTAAGGATATATTGGAATTTGCCCCAGGTACTATTGTTGAGCTTAATAAGATTGCAGGTGAAGCGATAGATGTACTTGTTAATGGCAAGTATGTTGCTAAGGGAGAAGTTGTTGTTATTGAAGAAAGTTTCGGTGTTCGTATAACTGAAATTATTAAGGATTCATAAAATAAAAAAAATAGTAGGAAAATGCAATTTTTTGTAGTATAATGAAAAAAGATTATATAGTTTTTAATTTAGGATAGGAGATTAGATATGGCAAAGAATATTTTGATTTGCGATGATGCAGCGTTTATGAGAATGATGATTAAGGATATTCTCACAAAGAACGGTTACAATATTGCAGGAGAGGCTGAGAACGGAGCTAAGGCAGTTGAGAAATATGCTGAATTAAAGCCGGATTTAGTCCTTATGGATATTACTATGCCAGAGATGGACGGTATTGAGGCACTTAAGAAGATTAAAGCTGCAGATGCCAATGCTTCAGTTATTATGTGTTCTGCAATGGGTCAGCAGGCAATGGTAATTGAGTCAATCCAGTCTGGTGCTAAGGATTTTATTGTTAAACCTTTTCAGGCAGACCGAGTTATCGAGGCGGTTCAGAAGGTAGTAGGATAATATGTTGAATATATTGCTTGCAGTGTCGACATCAGGCTTAGAGACATTTACACAATTGTTGACATTGATTATTGTGTTTGCACTTGTGTTAGCCTTGACATATTTTGTTACTAGATTTGCTGGCAATTATCAGAAGAGTAAGCTTTCAGGTGGTAATATCAGCGTTCTTGAGACGGTGAGAATATCCAACTCTAAGTATATTCAGATTATTCAGATTGGAAACCGATTTTTTGCTATTGCTGTATGTAAAGATACTATCACGGTGATTAGTGAGATAGAACAGGGGGATTTGGTTCTTTCTGATAACACTACGCAGGTGAAATCTGAAAGTTTTAAATCAATTTTAGAAAAATTTAAAAAAGACAAGCCGGAAGATTAGGCGGATAGTGTATTATGATAAAGTTTTTGAAGAAGAACAGGAGAAAGATTATTGCTGCTTCTCTGGGATTAGGTATATTTTTTGCAATGTGTACTGTATTTACCAGATGTGTATATGCGGCAGATGGTGATAACTTGATAAGTATTGGAATATCAGCGGGTGATGGTTCTGATTTATCCAGCGTATTGCAGATGCTTTTAGTACTTACAGTTATCTCGCTTGCTCCGTCAATACTTATGATGTTGACGTCTTTTACAAGAATTGTTATTGTATTACATTTCACAAGAGCTGCTATTGGTACACAGACAGTTCCACCTAACCAGATTATTGCGGGCTTGTCTTTGTTTTTGACTTTTTTTGTGATGGCACCTACATTTACAGAGGTTTACCAGAGCGCGATTGTTCCGTTATCTAATAACGAGATTACAGCGCAGGAAGCATATGATATTGGTGTTCAGCCAGTAAGAAAGTTTATGCTCAGGCAGGTATCAACTAAGGATCTTGATACATTCCTTAAGATTGCAGATTTTGAGGAAGGTTCAGTTAAGTCTGAGGATGATATACCTTTGAGAGTACTTATACCAAGTTTTATTATCAGCGAACTTAGAATTGCGTTTATTATAGGATTCCTTATCTATATTCCATTTATAGTCATAGATATGGTTGTTGCATCAACGCTTATGTCTATGGGTATGATGATGCTGCCGCCAACGACAATATCGACACCTTTCAAGATATTGCTGTTCGTTATGGCAGATGGATGGAATCTGATAATAGGCAATCTGATGACGACATTTAATTAGTTAAGATATGTAAGATGGAAAGGAGCAGAATATGACTACAGGTGACGTTATTACTATAGCAAGAGAAACTGTATGGGTTATAGCCAAGACATCAGTTCCTATATTGCTTGTGTCAATGATTGTAGGTCTTATTATCAGCCTTTTCCAGACACTTACATCAATTCAGGAGCAGACACTTACATTCGTGCCTAAGCTTCTGGCAATTCTTCTTGGACTTATGCTCATGGGTTCATGGATGCTCAATGAGATTGTTGCTTTTATGCAGAATCTGTGGGGCAGCTTTAATCAGTATATAATGTGATGGAATAGTATAATATGATTAGTTATGAATTTGCAATGGAACAGTTTATGCTGTTTATTATGATTCTTATAAGGATTGCCTCATTTATATATGTGGCAGCTATATTTAACACAGCTAATACACCTGCTAGGACTAAGGTGGGATTAGCTTTTTTTGTAGCAGTTCTTGTCTATACAGCTAATCCAGATATGACATTTGAATATAATGGTGCCCTTGAACTTGCGGCAATTATTCTTAAAGAAGTTGCTGTGGGAATGTTTTTAGGAGTGATAAGCGCATTCTGCATACAGATAATCATGTATTCAGGTGCAATTATTGATATGGATACCGGACTTTCAATGGCGCAGATTATGGACCCGACAACTAATATACAGGTCGGTATATTCGGTAATTTCTATTATTACATATTACTGTTATTGCTGCTGGTGTCGGGCCTTCACAGATACCTTATCCAGGCGATAATTGAGACATATAAGGTTATTCCGATTGGCCAGGTGACATTCTCGGCGGGGATATTTGACACAATTATGAAGTTTATCGGGGATTATTTCGTGATAGGCTTTAGAATTGCACTGCCTGTCTTTTCGGTAACACTTCTGCTCAATGTCGTGCTTGCTATTCTTGCAAGAATTGCACCACAGATGAATATGTTCGTAGTTGGTATGCAGTTGAAAATATTTGCTGGTATATTCGCTGTTATGTTCACAGTGGTTATGATGCCAGCAGTGTCTACTGTTATAGAGGAAGAGATTCATACGCTCTTAGCTTCTTTAGTAAGGGGGATGAGCCCATGACGGATAGATATACAGATATAATGAATGGCGGAATGTCAGAAAAACACCTTGCAATAGAATATAATCTTCAGTTCTTTGCAAAGGACGGTCCGGGTGGAGAGAAGACTGAGCCTGCGACAAGTAAAAAGTTAAATGATACAAGAAAGCAGGGGCAGGTTGCCAAGAGTAAGGATTTGATAATGGCTGCCTCCCTTATGTCATTGTTTATTATAATTAAAGTATATGTTGTAACAATGGGCGAAAAGCTTATGAGAGCCTTTAAAGAGTTTTATACGACATTTGAGGTGCAGATTAATGACAGTGGTTCAGGATATCCTATGACATTAGCTGTATCATCAATAAGAAAGGCATTTACAGACCTGATTGTAATAACTTTTCCAATATTTATTGTGGCTGTCGTTATAGCAGTAGTTGGCAATATGCTTCAGCAGTCATGGATGGTTACAACAGAGCCTATGAAGCCCAAGTTCAGTAAACTGAGTCCGATTAATGGATTTAAGAGGATATTTTCAGTAAGACAGCTTTTTGAGCTTTTAAAGTCAATTGCAATGATGATTGTGATTGGAATTATTGTGTTCGTAACGATTAAAGATAAGGCCAATTTGCTTCTTACATTTTATAATATAACACTTTATCAGGCGTTAGGTGCGATAGGTGGTATAATAGTTGACTTAGGAATCAAGGTCAGTGCAGTGTTCCTTGTAATTGGTTTTGTCGACCTGTTTTATCAGAAATTCAAGTTCAGGCAGGACACAATGATGACAAAACAGGAAATTAAAGATGAATTTAAGAATACTGAAGGTGACCCTCAGATTAAGGGTCAGATAAGAAGAAAGATGCAGGAAATCTCGCGTCGTAGAATGATGCAGCAGCTTCCGGAGGCGGACGTTGTCATCACGAACCCTACACATTTCGCGGTTGCACTAAAGTATGAACCTAACAGTGGCATGGCGCCTATAGTTATAGCCAAGGGTGCTGACTATCTTGCTTTCCAGATAAAGGACAAGGCGAGAGAATACCACATTGAGATAGTTGAGAATAAACCACTGGCGAGAATCCTGTATGCCAATGTCGATATCGGAATGGAGATACCGCCAGAATTGTATCAGGCAGTAGCGGAGATTCTTGCAATGGTATTAAAACCAACTTACTAAAAAATAGCTTTTTGTAAATAGTTGAATATAAAGATTAAAAATGTTACAATTATTTAATGTCTGATTTGGATAAATATACCAAGGAAAGGGGATTGGAATAATGAAGGTAAAAAAGAATGATTTGTTCATAGGCGTATATCTTCTATCTGCGGTTTTATTCTTTATTATATCAATTCCATCAGCATTGCTGGATGTGCTCTTAGCATTGAATATCGGCATTGCACTTGTAATTCTGTTTAATTCATTATATGCAAAAGAAGTTCTTGATATGGCATCTTTCCCAACAATATTACTGTTCACGACAATATTCAGAATTTCGCTGAATGTATCGTCAACAAAGCTTATCCTTAAGAATGGAGATGCAGGCCGGGTCGTTGCAGTATTCGGTGAATTCGTAGGTGGCGGTAATCTTGTAATTGGTATAATTATATTTATTATCCTTATTATTATCCAGTTTGTAGTTATCAATAAAGGTTCTGAGCGAGTTGCTGAGGTTACAGCCAGATTCACACTGGATGCCATGGCTGGTAAGCAGATGGCGATTGACTCTGACCTTAATACAGGTGCCATAACAGATAAAGAGGCTGCTGAGAAGAGAAAAAAACTCCAGCAGGAGAACAGCTTCTTTGGTTCCATGGATGGTGCTACCAAGTATGTTAAGGGAGATGCTACAGCAGGTCTTATCATTACAGGTATCAACATGGTCGGTGGTATTGTAATGGGTATGCTGTATGGCGGTCTTACAATTAACGAGGCTTTACAGAAGTACACAATCCTTACAATCGGTGATGGACTATGCAGCCAGATACCTTCACTTCTTATATCTCTGTCAACTGGTATCCTTGTAACCAAGGCTTCAAGTGATGGAGAATTAGGTGATGAGATGGTTGGACAGCTCTTTTCTATTGACAGGGTTCTGATGATGGTTGGTTCAGCTATGGCTATCCTTGGAGTTACAACACCATTGCCTTGGTATATATTCATTCCATTTGGTGTGGCACTTATATTACTTAGCAGAAGAGTCGGTGTTAAGGAAGGCGAGGCTAAGATAGAGGAAGAGGTTGAAAGAGAAGAGACTGAGGCACAGGAGATACGAAAACCGGAGAATGTCGTCAGCCTGCTTAATGTCGACCCTATCGAGCTTGAATTTGGTTACGGAATCATACCGTTAGCGGATGTTAACCAGGGTGGAGACCTGCTTGACCGGGTTGTCATGATAAGAAGACAGGTTGCCCTTGAGTTAGGTGCAGTTGTGCCTATAATAAGATTAAGAGATAATATCCAGCTTAACCCTAATCAGTATGTCATCAAGATTAAAGGCATACAGGTAAGCGAGGGTGAGATTCTATTTGACCACTATATGGCGATGAATCCTGGATATGTTGAAGAGGAGATAACAGGTATTCCGACATTTGAACCATCATTCCATCTTCCGGCTATATGGATTACAGAGGGACAGAGGGAGAGAGCAGAGTCACTTGGATATACAGTTGTTGACCCTCCTTCAATTATTGCTACACATCTTACAGAAGTTATCAGACAGCATATTGCTGAGCTTCTTACCAGACAGGATGTACAGAATCTTATCAATAATATCAAGGATAACAATACAGCTCTTATTGATGAGCTTGTTCCTAAGCTTCTCAGTATCGGTGAGATTCAGAAGGTTCTCCAGAATCTTCTGGAAGAGGGAATATCAATACGAGACTTAGTTACAATATTTGAGACTCTTGCAGACCATGCTTCGGTTACAAGAGATACTGATATACTTACAGAGTATGTAAGACAGAGCTTGAAGAGAGCTATATCTGGAAAGTATTTCCCACCTAATGAGGTGACTAATGTGGTTACTCTTGACCCGGCTGTTGAGCAGGAGATAATGGGTTCTGTCAAGAATACAGAGCAGGGTTCATATCTTGCGCTTGACCCTGAAAGAGTTAAAAAGATTATAGCCAGTCTTACAGAGCAGTTAAAGAAGCTGGAAGACATGGGACGTAATCCTATTGTTATAACATCACCAATAGTAAGATTATATTTTAAAAAGATGGCACAGGATTACTTCAAAGATATTATTGTGATTTCATATAATGAGGTGGAATCAAATATTGAATTACAATCAGTAGGGATGGTGACAGCATAAATGATAGTCAAGAAGTATCAGGGAGCAACAGAAGAGGAAGCTATTAAGAAAGCACAGGAGGATCTTGGTAATAAGGCAGTTGTTTTGAATGTCAAGACATTGCAGCAAAGAGGCGTATTCCGTCTGTTTAAGAAGGATGTCGTTGAGATAACAGCAGCACTTGAGGAAGAAGAATTCAAGAATGGCATTAACCAAAGAAAGCCGGTTATGGGCGATGATGCATCTAAAATGGTTGTCGGCACACAGGTTACACCATCACGTCCTCTTAATGCAAGGAGCAATTCCAAGGTTAATCTTGTAGCTGATGAAAAGATTTCTGTTCCGGCAGAGTCTAATTCTGCTGTGCTTGAACAGAAGCTGGATTCACTTCACAATCTTTTACAGAGCCAGATGGCAAAGGAAGCTGCCAAAGAAGCAGAAAAACCAGCCAGCAGTGAGGTCACACAGGAGAACGCCGGTCAGAAAAAAGTGAGTGAGCGTGAGAATTCCAATATGAAATTCATCAAGCTTATATATAAGAAGCTTATTGATAATGAAGTTGATGAGAAGTATGCAGACCAGATTATGAGTGATATAGAGGGTTCTCTTAAGAAGGAATCCAATATCGACAGTATTCTTGCTGCTGCATACCAGAAGATAATATTAAAGCTTGGCGAGGCTGATGATATAGAGATAGGTGACAAGCCTAAGGTTATATTCTTTGTAGGTCCTACAGGCGTTGGAAAGACAACAACAATTGCCAAGGTCGCATCAAGATTCAAGCTTGAACAGCAGGCAAAGGTTGCATTTATAACATCTGATACATACAGGATAGCGGCTGTTGAACAGCTTAATACATATGCATCAATCATAGACAGTCCGGTAAGCGTTATATATTCAGCAGATGAGCTTGAAGAGGCGGTTAATACATATAAGGATTATGACCTTATAATGGTTGATACAGCCGGACGTTCACATAAGTCTGAGGATCAGATGGATGAGCTTGGAGATATGTTAGCCAATACTAAGGCATTGAAGGATAACTTTGACGTCAAGGTTTATCTTGTACTCAGTATCACAACCAAATATAAAGACCTTGTCAATATAACTGAGAGATATAAGGATATAGATGACTGGTCAATTATATTTACAAAGCTCGATGAGACATGTGCACTTGGCAATATTCTTAATATAAGGATGCTGACAGGAGCAGCTTTATCATATACAACATCAGGACAGAATGTGCCTAATGACATAGAACTTATTAACGAACAGTCACTTGCAAAGCAGCTTCTTGGAGGTAACACATGATGGATCAGGCGCAGAACTTAAGAAATATAATAAAAATGCAGAACCAGAAGGCAGTTGATAACTCCAGAATAATCGCTGTGACAAGTGGAAAAGGTGGAGTTGGCAAATCTAACACGTCTGTTAATCTTGCATTACAGTTCCAGCGTCAGGGAAAAAAGGTTGTTATATTTGATGCTGATTTCGGGCTTGCCAATATTGAGGTTATGTTCGGAATCATCCCTAAGTACAATCTTGGAGATATGATGTTCAAAGGAAAAGAGCTGAAGGATATAATAACGCCGGGGCCAGAGGGCGTTGGCTTTATATCAGGCGGTTCGGGAATAGCGAGACTTGTCAATCTTGACAAGGACCAGATTAAAAGACTTGTGAGCAAGTTGTCAGAGCTTGAAGAGATGGCAGATGTCATCATAATAGATACAGGAGCTGGAATTTCATCATCAGTTATGGAATTTTTAGTGTCAAGTCCTGAGATAATTCTTGTGACTACACCAGAACCTGCATCGATAACAGACTCATATGCGCTGTTAAAGGCACTCAGCATGAATGAGGATTTTGAATCTGATAATACAAGAGTGAAGCTTATAGCTAACAGAGTGGAGAATGATAAAGACGGACAGGGATTGTATGACAAACTCAGTGCAGTGTCAACAAGATTCCTTAATGTTGACCTTGAGTATTTAGGCGCTGTTCCGTTTGATAATAATGTCACTAAGTCAGTGATGAATCAGAAACCGGTTACTCTTATGTATCCAGGTTCGCCATCAGCAAGATGTTACGAAGATATTGTTAATATTCTTGAAAATAAAGAGATTTCCCCTCATAATAATATAGGAGTAAGGAATTTCTTCAAAACAGTTTTTTCAAGGAAAGTGAATGGTTAAATTATGGAAGGCAAAGTAATTAATATCGGTAATAAAATAGAACTTACTGTCGTACAGAATAGAAGAAGTTTAAGACATGATACAGACAAGACTACATATGTAAGCCAGATTTTAGACTTTGATGATGATACAATAATTGCGGCTTTGCCTATATATGAAGGTCATCTGGTGACTCTGGAAGTAGAAAGCCAGCTTGAATGTTACTTCTATACACAGAAGGGCATATACAAGGGCATGGCAGTTATTGAGTCAAGATATAAGGAGAAAAATCTCTACCTTATGAGACTGGAACTTACCAGCGAACTCAAAAAGTTCCAGAGAAGACAGTATTTCAGGCTTCCATGTAATATACAGGTAGATATGCGCCCTCTTAATGTATCAGAGGTAATTGATTATTCATCGAGCCATGTGATTGATGATAATCCGGATGCCGAGATTGTCAATGGAGTTATTGTTGATATCAGCGGCGGCGGACTAAGAGTTTTTTCTGGAAGAGATTTTGATAAGAATGACTATGTGTATGTCAAATTTTCTATAGACATGAATGTCGGTGTTAAGGAAATAGGGCTGATGGCAAGGGTTGTTATGTCGATAGCATCTCCTAATATGGAGAATTACTATGATAACAGGCTTCAGTTTAAGGATATTCCACCTCAGACAAGAGATGTTATAGTTAAATATATATTTGAACAACAAAGAAAAAATCAGAGCAGAGGGAGATGATGATTTTAAATGGCGAAAAAAATATTAGTGATTGATGACTCTGCACTCATGAGAAGGGTAATCTCTGATATAATTAATTCGGATGATGGGTATGAGGTCGAAGCCATTGCTAAGGACGGACTTGAAGGATTTGATATGATTGTTTCTAATCCTAATCTTTATAGCGCAGTTATTCTTGATATTAACATGCCTAAGATGAACGGTCTTGAATTACTTGAAAAGCTTCAGAAGAACAGGATTGAGCAGACTGTCATAGTAGTAAGTACTGTTGCCAAAGAAGGAGCCAGAGAAACTATCAAGGCTTTGGAATTAGGTGCATTTGATTTCGTTACGAAACCAGAGAATTACCTTGAAACTAAAGGTGAGGTGTTCCGTAACAGAATTAAAGAGATGCTTGATGTGGCGACAGCTTCCAGAACGTCAGCACCTCAGCCTGCTGTATCACGCACATCTATAGGCACCAGACCTAGAAGGGAAGTCACAATTGGAAAGACTTCCACACCAGTAAGCGGCGTAAGCAGTTCTTCATTGGAATTCAGGCGTAAGACGCAACAGATGAATACTGTAACAAAAAAAGTTGAACCAGCCAAGTTTAGTGGAATTAAGCGTGGTAAGAACAAGCTTGTAGCTCTTGCTTGTTCAACAGGTGGCCCTAAGACACTTCAGAAGGTTGTACCATTGTTACCAGGCAATCTTGATGCACCAATGGTAATTGTGCAGCACATGCCAGCAGGATTTACAGCATCTCTCGCATTAAGACTTAATGAGATGAGTGAGGTCAATGTTAAAGAAGCCCAAGATGGAGATGTACTTACTAAAGGTAATGTATACATAGCTCCGGGTGGAAAGCATTTAAGAATTGTAAAGGCATCTGCCGGTTATGAGATTAAGCTTAGTGACGAACCAGCAGTGGAAGGCTTAAGACCTTGTGCCAATATAATGTTCCAGTCATTAGAAAAGTGCAGTTTTGATGAAATTACATGCGTAGTTTTAACAGGCATGGGAGCAGATGGAACTAAAGGAATATCTGGGCTGGCTGCCCAGAACAAGAAAATACATGTTATTGCACAGGATGAAGATACATGTGTTGTCTATGGAATGCCAAAAGCAATAGCACAGACCGGACTGGTTGACGAAGTAGTCCCAGTTGGACAGGTCGCAGAAATGATTACAAAGAACGTGGGGGTATCTTAAAATGGATGTTAGCCAGTATCTAGAGATTTTTATCGACGAATCAAATGAACATTTACAGAATCTTAGCGATCAGTTAATGATTCTGGAGAAAGAACCAGAAAACACTGATACAATCAATGAGATTTTCCGTGCAGCTCACTCTTTAAAGGGTATGGCTGGTACAATGGGATATAAGAGAATGCAGAATCTTACTCATGATATGGAGAATGTATTCTCAGAAGTTCGTAATGGCAATATCAAGGTTACTGCTGATATGGTAGACTGCCTTTTCCAGTGTCTTGATGCACTTGAGGAATATGTTACTAATATACAGCAGAATCAGGATGAAGGAACTAATGATAATGAGCCAATAATCAAAGCACTTAACAGCTTTATTAATGGCGATGGTGGACAGCAGGAAGCAGCTCCAGTTCCTAAGGCAGAAGCAGCAGCCGCTGAGACAGCAGCACCATCAGCAGATACAAGCAAGTATAATGAAATTGTTCTCGCTGATTTTGAGAAGAACGCAGTTAACGAAGCTTTAAAGAAGAATCTTCATGTATACATGATTAAAGTAAGTGTAGACGAGAACTGTATCCTTAAAGCAGCAAGAGCATTCCTTGTATTCAAGAACCTTGAGGGACATTGTGATATTATCAAGTCAGAGCCTTCAGTTCAGGATATTGAAGATGAGAAGTTTGATTTTGATTTCAGCATTGTTGTTATATCTTCAGAGAGCTTTGCAGATATTACTAAGATTATCAAGAATGTATCAGAGATAAAGGATGCTGTAGGTGAGGAGATTACAACTCCATATCCAGAGGATGAGACAGCAGAAGCTCCAGAAGAGGAAGCTAAGCCAGAACAGCAACATGAAGAGGCTAAGAAGGAAGTAAAAGAAAGCAAGGAGACTAAGCCAGCAGCACAGCAGGCAGGCGGTAAGCAGCAGCCAGCAGCAGGCAAGTCAAAGCCAGTTGGACATACAGTAAGGGTAGATATCGAGAAACTTGATGTCCTTATGAACCTTGTCAGCGAGCTTATCATTGCTAAGAATGGTCTTGTGTCAGCCAGCGCAGCTAATGAGGATGGCGAGACAGCAGTTAACCAGAACTTCAATGAGCAGATAGAGTACCTTGAGAGAGTAACAACTAACCTTCATGAGTCAGTTATGAAGGTTCGAATGATGCCAATTGAGAGCGTTGTTAGTAAGTTCCCAAGAATGATAAGAGATCTTAACAAAAAGCTCGGCAAGCCAATGGAACTGTATATGTCAGGTGAGGAGACAGAGCTTGATAGAACAGTTATCGATGAGATTGGTGACCCATTAATGCACCTCTTAAGAAATTCAGCAGACCACGGTATTGAGAGTGCTGAAGTAAGAGCTGAGAGAGGCAAGAACCCAACAGGTTCTATTTTCCTTAACGCATATCAGGATGGTAACAATGTTGTTATCGAGGTTAAGGATGATGGTAATGGTATCGATGTACAGAAGGTTAAGAGCAAGGCTATAGAGAAGGGGACTATTACAGAAGATCAGGCTGCTGTTATGACAGAGGATGAGATTATTAGTCTGTTATTCAGACCAAGCTTCTCAACAGCAGATAAGGTTACAGATGTATCAGGCCGAGGTGTTG
>OIZI01000073.1_pt1 | contig 48960 bp, 63 predicted proteins | sample 1588441 | NCBI WGS metagenome assembly OIZI01 (sample SAMN03283284) | human gut metagenome | biome: human-associated habitat; material: feces | host: Homo sapiens | place: Peru | collected 2012 | reverse complement strand
TTCTGTTCATTCTGTTCATTCTGTTCATTCTGTTCATTCTGTTCATTCTGTTCATTTACATTGTTCTTAGAATTAAGATCTGCTTTTTTAAAATGACCGTTAATCAGATAGTAAGCGTAATTGTCAGCCTTAGCTAAATCTTCCTTACCATTCTTTAGGTTGGCACGGTATCTGTACTTGATAACATTACCTTTTAAAAAACCTCTGAACTCATCAGGAGTGAGCATTGCTTCTATTTCTTCAATACATTCATGTGAACCCTGCATATAATGCTTAGGTTGTAAAACAGCATCAGTCATAAATAACTCCTATCTAAAAAGAGAATGGCACGTAATAATGTGCATAAATCAAAATACCGACTACTATCAGCAAAAAGAGAACATCAAGAGAAACTGAAATACATAGCTGTGTCTTAGTGTAGTTTTCTTTGCCAATAGCAAAAACAAAACAAGAAAACCAAAAGAAGAGATTTAAAAGAAATAATGCTGGTAATGTCATTTATTGCTCCAGTCATCGTTGTAATGCTGATCTAAAAAATGCCAGTCTCGGCAGCATGAATCACAAAACTTTGCTAAATACTTTAAAACAAGAAAGATAGCTCCTAGATACATCAGCACCATCAGAGCTGACAGGATATATTCATAAGCGTTCATTTAGACACCTTGTTATATAAATCAATCAATGCGTTGTAGTGTGCTGCCGTTATGTCACAATCACGAGCTATAGTTAATTGCTGTTCATAAAGTTTGCGAAGTTTTGCTTTGTCTGTTCCATCGCATTGACATTTACTTTGTGAAATTGAGATGGAAGTTTTGGAATTTGAGGACACGTCTTTACTGCTACTGGTGTTATCTGACTGCTGCAACCAACCGCTATCGCCAGGCAGAAAATCAGAAAAGTACTGATTATAAGTAGATGTAACGTTCTGTATATCTTTAGACAAACCGCTTTGTACATTTATCGTCTCCGTAAAAAATTCTTGTTCCTTTTGTGTCTTAGCCTTTTGAGCTTCATTAAGTATCTGTTCATATTGTTTCTCCATTGTTACGATCTTTATCTGATAGTAAGAACTTGTAAGCGAATAGCCTATATAAGCACTGCCTAATACAGATACAGCCCATAAGTAAGGTGTTAAGTCTTTTAAACTAAACATAAAAAAATGCCCCTTACCCCTTATAAAAAAAAGGAGTAAGTGGTCCAACGCTTATATATGAAAAAAAAACTAAATGGTGCACCGTGATTGCAGGCTCACGGGCAAGCCTTTATAAGGAACACAACTTCACTTATAAATCAAACCTTGCCCATAGTCGTGATTTCGCTCACGACTTTTAAGCGGTACCCTGTCTGATACAAGACATTGCACTAGATGCTGGGCTACATTCTTATGTGCAATAGTAATGTTGTTTCTAAAGCGACACATTACCAGACCGCAAAAATGGCGGATAGGGTGAGATTCGAACTCACAAGCCATTTACATGACCGACAGTATTCAAAGCTGTTGCATTTACCAACTCTGCCACCTATCCATAAATTTGGCGGAGTGTAAAGGATTTGAACCTTTGAACCACTTACGTGATTGTCTGCTTAGTAGGCAGATGTATTCAGCCACTCTACCAACACTCCATTGTTTACACTCTTTTTACGTTAGAAGTGAGAGAAACGGCAAAGAGTAAGATATGACCACTAATTCATATACACTTTGCAAATTTTAGTGTGAAGTGAAACTACGGTATGCCGTACATATCAAATCAACCAATCATTCACTTCACACTTAAGAGCCGTCTAAAAGAGAGTAAACGGAAGAAAACTTTTAAACAGCTCTTAAGTATGAAATGACACCTTTTATTAGACTAACGAAAAAGTTTTAGTTTACGCTAATCATTTCATACTTATGAGACATCTTAAGGTCACTACAGAACGCACCCATAGCTTAGCTTCTTAAAATATCTCATAACTATAAAATGGCAGAACAAAGTAGATTTGAACTACTACTAAAAGGATCAAAACCTTTTGTGCTACCCTTACACCATTGCTCTAAAAAAGCACTCACAGCAAACTCTACTTACCGAATCTATAGAGCCTAAATATCAAATTAACGGACAAAGTAAGCATTGCTCACTGTGAGCACACGTTCTTTCTTTCATCAACTAAAAGGAGATACAAAAATATGAAAACTTCATATCTAAGTACATAAATAACTTTATACCTTTTATTTAACTTTGTAAAGTTCTTTTTTATATTTTTAAACTTTTATTTGCACTTTTATTAAACTTTGCATTGCTATATGGGACATGAATTTGAAAAATCAGAAAAAATTTGTGAGGGGCTAAATTCAAAAAATTGAAAAAAATTTATGTAGGGTAATATGAAAAATCAAGCGGGCGTTTGGGGGCATCAGGGTTCAGCTCCAAAGCGGTCGGAGTTCAGCCGTAATTAGTAATGATTATCGTTATTGACAGGCGGTCAGGTCACGGCAAATAGTCACAAGCTAGCCGATTTATTAGAACTTATCTAAGCAAATCAAGTAGTTATCTTACACGGTACGAAGTTGATTATAGACACCGAACCGCACAGAACAGCACTAACTAATTGATTTAACTTGATTTTACGCTGTTTTGCTAGAGTTTGAAAAGATTTTAGAGAATTTGAATTTCTGTCTGTGCTATATTGCCTTTTCACTTTTTTCTTTTCTTTTCTCTTCTCTTTTCGTTTTTTTTCTTTTTTCGTTTCTTTGTTTCTTTGTTTTTTTTCAGTTCTGAACAGCGTTAGCAATGCAAACCATGGAGCAATGTAAACCGCCTGGCTGAGCACCTGAGACGTTAGCAAATCAAAGTTGAATCACTGGAACAAAAGCAATAAAAAAAAGCTAGCAAACTAAACCTTGAATCAAGTCAGCTCACTAGCTTTTTTTTAAAACTTAAGTAATAACTAACACGTGTGCTCACGTGCTTAACGCTTTATAGCTCATTTCAATTCAGCACGTCAATAGACTATAGTTATAATCTTACTACTTCGCATTTAACTCTTTGAATTTTCTTATCTTTTCTTCTAACTCTTCATAATTGATATTTTCTGCACCTGCGACTGTCTTAATAATTGTGAGTTGCTGGAGTTCGTCAAGCTGAGACCAGGCAGCAAACAAGCACTTATAAATTGTCTTTAGTTCTTTTTTCTGTGCTTTAGTGCCTGCTGCCGCTGTAGTGTCTAGCAATGCTCTTAGCTTCTTAGATGCTTCTTTTTTGTCTAGTGTCTTTAGACGTGTGAGTGCCATTTGCTCAATGCTTCCATATTGTTTAGATATAAAACTCTCAGATAGCTGAGACGCATATCCTAAAACCTTTGTCAGCTGTCTAATGCTCTTAAATTCAACGTTCAACACTTTAATACTCATTTTCTACACCTTTTTTTACTATAAAGCATCTATAAAAGTATAGATAAAGCCTGTTATCAAGTCAAATTACAAACTTTAATTATCGATATTTCAATCACTTAACTATTTTTATACATTCTCTGTAAAATAATAGTAGATATTTATAAACTAATAATCTATAATGTAATTATAAAGAGAACGAAAGAAAAGAACGTTCTTATTTATCAGGAGATAAAAAAATGTGCGATTCAGATAGATACAACTTTGAAGAACTATCAAAACGTGTTCAAAAATGCCTAGAAGACGACGGCGTTAAGATGTCACTTTGTGAATGCAGCAAATTCACAGAAAGAGCCTTAAACGCTTGGGGTGCACTTGATGTTGATGAGATTTGCTATTACATCGTGGAGCATGAATAAATGACACATTCACAAGCAATAAAGCTAACTCTAATGATCGTTGCAACTAATGCGATCGTTACTTATGTTTTACTAACTTTTTAAGGAGCTAAAAAAATGATAGAACTATCAAGAAAAAAACTACTTGATTTAGCTGATGAACTTAAAGCGATTGACGTTACTCATGATAGCCATGAGCGTGAAGGCTTTAGACGTTGGAATAAAATCGCTATTTCTTACGGCAAATTTGGAATGAACTCAAAGCTATTTGTAGACCGCGAAACAAACACATTTTATGTCATAAAAGCACGCTCAAATGCAATTTTTATGTACGATTAAATCGTATAAGGAATTTAAAAATGGAACACAGAATCTTTTTAACAGATTTACACGTATACAACAATGGTGCTTTAATCGGCGACTGGGTCAATATTGAAGAGTTTGACCGCCAAAAACACAATTTTGGCGAAATTTGTCGCCGTTGTGGCATTAAAGACGGACACGAGTTCTTTATTTCAGATTGGGAAAGTCCATTCAACATTGGTGAATACTGTGACGTTGAAGATCTTTACAGAATAAGCGATCTTTTAAAAGCCCCTCTTCTTGATGATGATGAGATTAACGCAGTCTGTGAATGTACAGACGATTTAGATGAGCAGATTCAGCACTTAGAAGATCGTGATTTTGTCTTTTATAAAGATGATCGTCCATCAGCTAGAAATTTGGGCGTGATCTTAATGGAGGAATTTGGAGAGTTAAAGTCAAATGATTGGAAGTCTGATTATTTTGATTATGAACGTTTTGGCGAAGATCTTTTATCTGATGACTGGGAACAATTGAAACACGGATATATCAGATTTGACAATTAAAAAAAGCGATCAAAGTTAAAAACTCTAATCGCTTTTCACAAACTTAACATTTTAAGTATATAGATACAGCTTTTTAAATCAAGGCTGTATCTATCAAAGTTGTAAAAAAAACGGCTTTGATAGATACATCAAAAGTATCAAATTTCACAAACTTAACAACAAAAGGAAATACAATCATGTGCTATTTTAATTTTTTAACTGGTAAGGCTTATAAAGCAGATTCAAACATCGCAAACGTGCTAAGTGACTACTGTAAAAAGAATGCGATCGCATTCACAGGCTTTGCAACAATTCAGCAAGCAAAAAAACTTTTCTATATTGTGAAAAAAGGCTCAAAAGGCGCAAAATGCCCGATTCAAATTGCTGGCGGTAAGGTGCATTACTTTACTTTGTTTCCTTTGAGCGCTTTTATAAACGCTCACGATCGCAGAAGTTTAGCAGCTCAAAAGCGTGATCCAAACGAAGACCAGCACGATCAAATTATTAGATACCAGATACCAACAAAGATTAGCGCAGAAGAGAAAAGCGCACTAATTGCAGCTGCTGCAAACTATTCAGATGCTGATTCAACAACTTACATCTTAGACAAAGAAAGCGCAGATCGTGACCTTTTCAAAGTTAGTTTTGATCATCGTTCCGAGGCTGAATACAAACACGATCAACAGCTTAAGCAATGGTGTGAAGAAGGTCACAATGCAGAAGACTTTGATCAAGAAGTGCCATTCTGCGATCACGCTTATGGCACTTTGACCCCTGAGCAAGTCGAAGAACTGAGTGCAGACGTTGATCAATTTTGCCCATTTTAAGTCGTCAAAAAATTGACTTTGTGGCGGTTGCCAGGTGCAGCCGTCACATAAAAAGGCTTAAATCAAGTCTTTTTATGTGACTTATCACAAAGAATGCTATACAGTAGCATAGGCACTTTTTAGGAGATACAAAAATGAAAGGCAATTTTGAAAAGAGTAAAAAATTTCGTAGCTTGATTAAAAGCGATTTTGACATTGATGTAGTTGTGTCAAGTTTAAAATACTTTATTCAAGATGATTTGGAAAGACATCAAAAAGAAAATAAAACTTGCATAGACTTTTATCAAGCATGGAAAAAAGCATCTAATTTTAACGATTTTCTAAATTGTTTAAATTCTCAAAAATTCATAGAAAACAACCCTACAACCGCATCATGGCTTTATGATTATAAAGCCCTTGCAGTTGAAGTTGAAGTTTTCCTTAACAATGAAAAAGGCAAGCATTTTATAACTTATGCCGATCGTGGAGGTGTTCTTTTAACTGATAAAAACAATTCAAATGAAATTCTTATATCAAATCATTACGGGGATGGCAATACATTTATACACATTTATGAAAATGAAAAGCCTTTATTAGAAGGTGCTACTGGCGTTTTACATTTAAGCGATGTCACAATTTCAGGTGTTTGGAATTTAAAAGAATACGATTGCGATCGTAATTCAGAAACATTGCACACATTAAAAGGTGCTTATTTTGTTTACATTGAAAAAAAGACTGTAATTTTTGAACGTTATCGCACATTAGAAGAGCTGCAAAAGAAGTAAAGCTAAAAAGCTAAATGTTAGAGCATTAGCACAAGGTTAGTGCTCTATGATTTACCTTTTAACATGGAGATACAAAAAAAATGACTAAAATAATAGCAGACGGTTGGCACGAACAAAAAGACGGTACCAGCATTTACACAGAGAACGGCATTATCATTAGAGCTATTAAGCGAGATCATAATGGTGAGTTTGTGCCTGCTCAGGTATATAAAAGCGTCTCTAGCACTAGCATGACTAGTGTCTGCGACTTAAAATATTCGACTTTTAAGCGCTCACACCTGTACTGCGTAAGATAAAAAAATATTTATGTAAGGGGATTGGCTAGTCCCCTTTGATAAGTGTTTTTTTATAGAGTAAATGATTATGTTAAACAATTTAATCAACAAATTCAGCGGTAATAATTTAACTTTAAATCAATTAGTCGAACATTTAGATTTAGCTAATCTCAAAGAGAATGGGGAGGGCAATATTCATTTTAAAGTGTACGATCGCCATAATTACGCAATTTATGGAGGTGCTTTGAATGATTGCGAACTTGATGGCTTATTAAAACAATATGGAAAAGCTAAAATTTATGATTTGTCTTTGATTTTTAGTAATTTATCTAAAGAGACATATATTTCTATTGAGCTAAGATAAAAAAAGGCGGTCAGATGATCGCCTTTTTGTCATGCAGAATAGGCACTATTTTAACGGTGCTAATCTGATGTTAGTTTTTAAAGCGTGACAAATCTCAATAGCTTGAAGAGCCTTTTTAACTTTGTGCATTTCGTCACAGGTTAAACAGTCCTCATCTTTAGTATTGTGATATGTACATTCGATTGTTGCCATCGCCATTTTTTGAGCGTGGTCAATAGCAGCATTCAAATCATTACCAGTGTACTCATCAACTGCCTTATTCATGTGCTTTACCTCTAGCTATCTGTAGAATTTCATTCAAATCTTGAGTATCAAAAACATAAGAAAGCATAGGCACTTTGTACTGATTGCCCATTTTTTCAAATGATTTTTTCAAGTTAGTTTCCAAATCAGTGTAGTTAAAATCACCGTTTTCATCTGCTAAAAATGACAAGGCAGACAAGTAACTTTTAAGCTTATCCTTGCCTTGAAAATAAATAAAAGATGCTATCCCCTGCTGAATCGGTGTACCTTTAGTTAAAAGTTTTTGTTCCACCCATTCATCGACTGATTCAATGAAGTTATCTACACTGATTTTCATACGTTACTCCTAAGCCTTAGTTCTTGATTGAACGGTTACAGGCTGTGTGTTTGGAGCTTCTGCTGTTGGTGCTGTCCATGTGTTGTAACGTGGCATAGCTTCAGGGCAGATAGCACTAATCGGAATTACAGTATTAGTGATATGATTTACTGTATTTTGCAGAGCCTGAATAGCACTGTTAGTAGCAGTTGCCATAACACCTAACTGACAATCAAGGGAACCAAAACGTTTCTCTGTTCCCAGTGCAAGATCATTTACCTTATCGCTTACTTTGCCTAACTCTGCATGTAAAGCGATGTAAGTTTTTGCGACCTCATCGTTTGTATACTTTTCAGCTTTGAGCTGACCGATTTCAGCATCTTTTTCAGCCAAAACAGCAACGGCACCACTATTCATAGCGCAAGCCATGGCAGATTGATTACCGCCAAAGATACCGCCTAAACCACCTGACTGTAAAAAGCCTAATGAGCCTAGAACTAATGCAGGAATACCTACACCGTTTGCTAGTCCCTTACTTGCATAATCACCCATAATAAACTCCTTGTGTTTGAATGTATGGATTAAAAATGTTGATTTATTCAACACGTAAAGAGTAGCTGTAAGGACGGTATAAGTAAGCAATAAGAACGATATAAATTAGATAAAAGATCTCATCTTTTCTAAAATATCGAAGAGTTTAAGCATTGTTTCACGTGGAATAAGTACATAATCAGCTTGAATTGATGCGTACCACTTAAGAAAATCCAAACCACGTGTAGATTTAGATTGTTGACAGAGTTTATAAATAGCTCTTGGTGAATACCATGTAACCAACTGTTTTCCCTGTGAGTTAATGAGATAATGATGCTTAACATTAGCTTTATCAAGTTTACTCGCAACATAACTAGGATTAGTTATCTGCAAGGCTTTGCATACATCAGCGCCGACTAGCCATACAGTACCGTTTTCAGAATGAACGTGGGCACGTATCACAATGCCATTATAAAAATGTTGGGATATGCTAGCGGGCGTGTCATAATCAAGCATAATGATAGTCTCCTATTTTGTTTTCTTTATTAAACAAAATAGCAGATTTTGTACGTTCTCTTACGATGTAAATATAAGAGAATTTATCAAAGTTTTAGTGGAGTGAATTTATGAGAAAACTATTAGCTATTGCAAGCATTGCTTTATTAGCTGTTACAGCCTGTACACCAAAGCCTAGAGACATCATACCTAAGGTATTATGGGCTAGTCAAAGTGATGCTGTAGTATTTTTAGGATATAAACAAACTAAATTCGGAATAGATTTTGATCCTGTTACTCCTGATTGGATTTCAGCTTTGAATGGAAGTGATGATGTTTGTAAACGTTGGGGATATTCAGGCTCATTCTATCTAAATGATGATGAGGTTAAGCAAGGATTTGAGCAGGATTTTAGCGGCATAGGCTACGTAGTTTTTTATAAAATTGCGCAATGCTCTAAATAAAAAGATAAGGCACTATTGCTAGTGCCTATACCTATGAAACATCGTGCGTATTATACATTAATTTTGTGTATTGTCACTGTCTTTGTTTTCTTTATTTTGCTTTTCAAGTTCAGCTTTTTTTCTTTAGTAGTTTTCCCATTCTACAAGGACGTGAACAAAAACCTTGCTCATCTAAAGGCGCTAAACAGTATTTGCATTTATTCTTGATCGCCATTTTCACCACCTGTTAAAAGTTTTAAATATTGTGTTTTAAGTTCTTCTTGAGTATCAGTATCATTGAGCAATAATGCCGTTACAAAATCATTTTTGATATTTACAATCTGATTTTCAATATTTGCTATATCTTCTTGAACTTCCTTTTCTTCTGTGTTTTCAGGTGTTGTATTACGTTTAGTTTGAGCATCTAATAACACATTGATTGAACTTAAAATATCTTCACAAACGCTATTAGGATAATTCTGAAAAGGCTTATTATCTAAATAACAGGTAGCACAATCACGGTTATAATCAATGTACTTATAAGGAATATCCTTTGCATAATCTTTTTTAAAGTTAGCTAAAGTATCTTCATAAGTTTTATCTTGTGCTTGAACTTTTACATTTTTAGTGTCTAATAAAATTAAATCTTGCATATAAGCTCCGTTAAGCTGTACGTTTCCACATATAAACAGCTAAGTAAGGTTGCATATTATTCATAGCTGAACCACTACCTGTATTATTTACGGTTACTGTATGTGTATGTGCATCCGCACTTGCGATAGTTACAGTATGACTGTGAGCACCTGCGCTAGTTGTTGCTAAGGTAGAATCAACATTCATTATATGAGAACCACCACCCAGATTATAAACAGCTTCGGCTGTTTTATAACAAACATAATTATGTGTATGGTCTCCTGTTGAATTAGTGCTTGCTGTATGAGTATGAGCACCTGCACTAGCTGCACTAGCACTGTGATTATGTGCTGGTAACTCTTCAACGGTTATCTTATGTGTAAATTCACCGCCTGTTTTACCTGTTGTATAAGTAGAATTTGCACCGATTAAAACTCTACCTTCATTCAGTGCAACCCATGTTCCGCCGATAAAGTTAGCAGGACTGTTATTTACAACAGACATGTAAATACTACCAACAGGATAAACTTTGTCTATGATATTTACATTGCCGTTTGCGTCTGCATTAACATTATTGACTGAACGGACAACATTTTTGCCGTTCCACTCCAATTTTCCTGATGCTTTCACATTTAAGTCATGAGAAGTGGTGTTAGTATCAACAACTCTTAAAGTACATGATATATCGTCATTTCTAACGTTAGTAACTACACGATCTTTTCCGTTAAGAATAAGAATTGCACCTTGTTCAATAGGCTTATTATTATTATCGATAGGTCTTGTACCACCGTATAAGCATAAACAATCATCGTTGACGTTACGGCAAATAGTTTGTTGCGTTAAAGCACCACCTGTCAATGGATAGTAATTTTGTTTTTCTGTATCTACATAGTTTTTAACATCATCAATAGCCTTAGCTCTGTCTGCCTGTTCATTAGTGATTAGAGTTTTATTTGCATTGATAGATTGTTCTAGTGCTGTGTCTTTGTCTTGTAACTCTTCAATACTGGTGTCCTGTTCAGTGTTCTTTTGTTCAATAGCATTAACACGTAAAGTGAATTGTCCTACATCGGTTGTTGTTTCGATATTATCAATGCGCTTTTCATGGTCGGCGATGCTTGTTTCAGCCTGATTAAGACGATTTTCATGATTTGCTAAATCAGCAGTATGAGCATCAACTATTGTGCTTATATCTTGTTGCCATTCTTTTTCGTTAACCATTTGATACCTCGTCAATCAGAGTGTTGCGCATTGAATATGTCTTATTGTTAAATGTGACTGTGTATTTTGTAGGTTGTAAATCAGCAATATCAGCGGTATTTTTATCAATCTGTTTTTGCTGTTCTGTATCTTTATTAGTAAGGGTTACTAAGTAATCTGTAATGTACTGTAATAAATTTTTCCAAACGTTTGATTGATTGTCATAGAACCATAAAGCAGATTTTGCGGTATCAAAGTAAATCTTTGTTGTGTCAAAAGAATTTGTATCATCTTCTGTAATGTTATTAACAGATACAATACCAGCCTTGAATAAATCAGCACTGTTTACAGTGATTGTTGCTGTAGATTTTTCTTTGTTCCACTCCATTGAACCTTTAATTACACTATCTTCGGAAAATTTAATTACAAAATTACGTAAACAACCTGTTTCAAGGGCAAAAGTTGCTAAGTTTGCTAGGTCAGCATTAAAAGCTAATGAAGCAACACCCGCTTTTGCTGTGTAGTCAGCTGAATCAGCTTTAGCTGCATGAGTTACGACCAAAGTTAAATTAGCTGGAGCATCGCCAGTAATATCTACGTAACCACTGGCATCATCACCAATAATGCTGAATCTAAATGATTTAAGAAGAGCCTTAGCGTAAGATGAAATACCAGTTAAATCACCAATAAAATTTCCTTTATAGGTGATTACTGCTTCATTACTTGAACTTGTACTTTGTGTACTTGTAAGCTTGTTTATCTCGTCTTGACTTAATGAGGACATGATAGTTTTCCTAATAGTTTTAACTATCAAAAAAGCTATCATTTCCTAAATAGATTTTTATCTACCGTGAATAAATTTCCATGCTTCAATAAAGTAATTATCAGCAGGTCCAACTTCACGATTAGATAGCTCTACTGCGTGATGCACTGGGCGTGAGGCTGTACCAATAAAGGGAACACCTAACAAGGCACTTGCCCCCATCATAATATTTCTGACATCTGATGATTTTAACTCACCGCCATTTACAGATGCGTTATAGACGTTTACACCTGAATGTAAAAAAGCTGTTCCTGTAGTTAGCAATGGTGAGTTCATATAAGCAGAACTGAAATATTGTTTACCAACTGCCATGTCAACTAAAGGAGACACAACCATATTTGACATCAAAGGAGCTTTACCACTGGCAACAAATTTAGTTGGTGATAATGCAACATTCCATAAACCTGCTCTAAACTCATCGTCATCATCAGATGTTAAGCTGCCGTTCACTGTTTGTGTTAGCAGTTCTGATAGTAGTGAAGGTAACAATGTAAAGAATGAGATAGCGAATACATCGTGACCGTACCTGTTCATATAATCAGAAAAACGCTTATTTGAGTTTTGAAATTCTCTTGAATTTTTTGCAAGCCTTGTTGATAACAAATTCATCTTGTTTATAAAGTATGAGGTAAATGTTGTAAATAACTTATACCAAGCATTTGACTTTGCAATTAAAGCTGTGTCAGGGCGATCGTAAGATCCTAAAACAGTTCTAACTACACTGTCTGCATACTTAACTGAATCTGTTAAGTTAGTTTGCTCAGGGTGTTCATGTAAAAACTTCTGCTGTGCTCCATACCATGTGATCTCATCAATAAATCTTTGAGTGTAAACCTGTGCAAACATTGCATTTTCACGACTGAAATTTTGAATCCATTGAGCACTGGCTTTTATCTTTTGACCGTTACTTGTGTATTGAAAAGGGTTAAGCTGAATACGCTTGAATATCTCATTGATGGAGTTATTACTTTCATTTAAACGAGCATTCATATATGCAGAATTATGACAAATCTCAGCTTTTAACTTATTGTGATACATAGTAGCCATTACTACACCTTTCATAGTATTAGTAAAACCGACTTCATACATCACTGGTGCTAAATCAAAGAACTGCTCACCTGCATTCTTAATGTAACCTGCCATAATAGACAAGCCTGTATCCTGCATCTTTCTACTAATCCACTGAATGAATTTATTAGAAGACGCAGGAGTAATATCTTGACCTGTTGCAAGTGTTTTAATCCAAGGCTCAAATCTTTCTTTTAAGGCACCTGGATCAATACGTTCAATCTCATTTGCAACTGCCTTTGAATGTAACAATTTATTTACTTCATTTACTCTAGGTGTTAAGTAAATAAATTTAAGCTCTTGTTCAATTCCTGAGATGATATGCACAGGATCTAAATCTAAAGCATGGAACGCTTTTTGATTTCTTTCTTTAATAAAGGAAGGTGTCTTTAAGCCCATAACTGACATCTGATTTTGCATTGCACCAGTTGCAGTAATATCAATTCCATTTTCACTTGCTTTAGTTACTGCTCTGTCATTATTAAGAATAGCAGGAACATATCCAGCATCTACATTAACTTCTGAACCATCAGCTAACTTAAATGATAAAGGCTGTCCGTCTAAACGTTTAAAGCCGTAGCCGTTCTGCTCACGTGTAGCTTGCATTACTTTAGGATCTAACTCTTTAAAGGTTGCCCATATTTCTTTACAGCAATTTAAAAGTTCTTTAGTAATAAAACCTTGATCGCATAATGACTGAATCATTGAATTAAATTGTTCTTGTTTCCAAGCGTAAACAGATTTTTCATTGTTAAGATTTACATCAGAACCGTCTTTAAACTTAGCGCCAATTTCAGGATCAGCAACATAGCCTTTCACTAACTTTTCGTAGTTGGTACCGCAGTGTAAAAGCAAACCTAAGATCTCTAAAGTAGTACGACCGTTAAAATGACCTGAACGAGAACCTAAAACCAAACGCTCATTCTTACCTGTAGTTTCATTCTTGATGATTAAATCTGTCTGTATCTCACGACTATCAATCTTAATCTTAGATAAACTATCTCCAAGCTTAGCTGTAATATCTCTTAAAGCTAACTTCATCTGAGTATAACCGCGCTCAATAGGTGCATAAATGAGCTCATGCCAAGCGCCAAGCTTTTTTCCGTCATAACGTTCTACTGTGTGCTCTGCCTGGAACGCATACTTTTTACGTAAAGCACCAAAGGCAGCAAACACGCCTTTAGATTTACCCTGACTTGCTCCATTTAATGAAGCTTTCTTTGTCTTTAAATCAGAAGTCGTCTTAACTAACTGCTCTTGCGCGTCTTTAAATTCAATAGTTTTTTCACCATCGCAGAATGTTTTTGTCTTACGTGCATAATCTTTTAATGCAGACATAAACTCAATCAAATCGTACAGCTTAGAAACGGTACGGTTGGCGTAAAAATCATTAGCAACATCAGCAACTCTGTTGCAAAACGCCTCTATTTTTGCACGTTCGATTAAAGCCTGCTCTTCACCTAATGAATCCAAGTAGTCACTTTCATTTAAGATACGTTCTTTTATCTCAGCAATATCACCAATAGTAAAACCGTTAGCCTTACGTTCAGTTAATCCAATAGTATCAGTTACAATTCTTAATAAATCCATTAAGTTCGGATCGTAACTTTTACCTACTTTTTTCACATCACGACCAGCTAAAGCTTTAAAATCAGCCATTTTCTTTTCAACATAATGAATAGTATCTGCGATGTATTCTGCTTTCTCATTCTGATACAGTTCATTTCTTGTTTGCTTTTCAGCTTCTCTTAAATCACCACGAGCCAAAGACACTTTGACTTTCTGATTTGCTCTAGCAGCTAAATGTCTAGCACTGGATATAGACAAATCACTAAAAGCTAATTGATCAACATCGTTTTGTGCAATTTTTTTAATGTTAAATAAAATCTTTTTGGCATTCTCACCTGTCTTAGTTATAGCTTTTAAAGCCTTAAGAACCTGCGTACCTAATTCACGATGTATCGTGCTAATCTTTTTACTGATCTTTAATTCACCTTCGAGCTGTGTTTTCTTTATAGCTTTATCTAACACTGCCTTGTAAGCAATACGTTTAGCTTCTTTCTCAATAGAATAGTTAGCAATACATTCAAGTAAGGCTTGCTCTTTATCCTTAGCTGAATCAATAGCATCCTTCCATTGCTGAGGTAAACGCTCATAGTCATCTAAGATTTCTCTAACTTCGATACCTGTATCATTATCAACAATCTTTTTAGCTTTGAGCTTATCTTCAATGTATTTAGGAACGTTCTTGTCTTTTAAAGAGATAGGAAGTGTTTTTAAATCTTCAATGTAAAAAGTACGAGGATCATTTTTTAATAGCTGTTTCTGCTCTTCTTTTACCTTCTCATACTTCTTTGCTAAATTATCTAAAGCGACTAATTGTTTTTCTAACTCTTCACGTGGAAGTTTAGCCATGTTCTTTTTGATAATTTGTCTTTTTAGTTTGTCTAAAGAACGACCATTAACCAAGCCGATTAAAAACTTCTTAATTGCTAACTCATCAATCAAACCTTTTAAAGCTGCATGATGATTGATTAAGTCACTCTTTACTGTGTCTTTAAATAGCTGTTTAGCTTCATCAGGTAGAGGTGAACTATCAATATCACCTAACAAATCATCAATAGGATATTGCTCAATCTGTTCTTTATAGAGCTGTTCTGATTCAAAAAGAGAATCAACAAAATCATTAAAATCTTTTGTTCCTTGATTTAACTCTTCGCCGTAGTTCTGTTTAAATGCTTTTTCAGTAATTGTTTTTTTATCAAAGTTTTCTAAGTTTTCTTTATTAAACAGCTCATTATTCTTGTTGTGTGACAACATTTTTTTAAAATTATTTAAAACACTGCTGTCTGATTTTTTATTGCCAATCGTATCAGCAATAAATCTAGCAACGAATTGCTCCTGAAGTTTATCCCAATCTTCTTTTGACAAAGTATCTAATGACTTTGTGCTGTCCCACCATTTAACAAGTTTATCTAAACGATCGTGAACTTCTTTGTTCTCCTTAGCCAGCTCACGCATTGTGTGTAAGAACCAATGTGACTGTTCATGTAGCACATCAGTAAATGTACTTTCACTGTTCAGCTTGATAACTGGCACATCATCAATAACACCTAATACACCACGCTCATTTCTTTTATTTGCGTTCTTAACTTTACTAAAATCAACACCTTTCTCATGCTTAATTAAAGGCTTAAATTTGTTCCATAAAGTAGAAACATCAACGCCAGTAATATCAGACATTGATCTTAAGAAGGTAGTTACACCTTTAGATAAAGCATTGTTTTCTTCAACAGTTGTATTCTTAGAATTATCAGCTAGAACTCTGTTAAGTTCCTGTTGAATAGGTCGCATTTCTTCTTCACGTTTAATGCGTTGTTGAACCTTATCAGCAATATCATTTTTGATTTCTTCGATCTTTTTATCTGATAAAGTGGCTGACAGTTCACGAATTAAAGGTGCACCGTTTTCAGATGTTGTGTAGTCGATGAGTTCGTCTCGTACTTCCTGCGGTAGTTTTGACCATTGACCACGTGTAATTTCGATCATGTTTCCATGTTGAGCACGATCATAGGCTTCGTTAAATTCATCACCTAAAACAGCTCTATTTACACCTACAGTATCACCGCTCTTTTCTACTTGATCTGCTCTGTTAATAACATCAGTAACAGCATCTTTATCAAGATAGATTTTGTCACTGCCTCTTGATTGAAGTTCATCGTAAATTTCAGCACTGGTAGAAGGATCATTTTTTGTTAAAGGTGAATTAGAAACAACCTCATCAGCAACTCTAGCGTTAGCCTGTTTCTTTAAATTAAGAACCTTTGATCGCGCTCTGTTAAGTAGTGGTAATGATTCAAAAAAAACAGATACTAAAGCAGATTGAGTTACTGTTTCACCTAAATCAGATACTAAATCAGATGGAATTTGTGCCAAACTTTCTAGCTGTGATTGACCCACGTCAACACGTGCATTGTATTTAACGTTAGCATCATCAATTTTAGAAAAAGCTGTATTCTGTGCTGTGTTAATAGCAATGTTAGAAGTATGACCTAACACCTGCTGTGCGACTTTTGGCACACGTGCCGATACATCTACACCTAACTTAGACAAAGTTTTAGCTGTAGCCTGTCCTAAAATCTTTGTGTACTCACCAGCACCTTTAAACAGCATGATACTCAGCGCATTAAGAATAACTGAGTTAGAACCTGAATTAGAATTGTGAAGTGCTAAGGCTAGCTCTTTGTCTGTGATGTTAGGATTGTTCTTTATGATCTCTTCCATTTCACGGCGTCTGGCTTGACGATAATCATCAACTAGATTTAAACCGCCTAAGGAATAACGCATATCTGAGAATAAGTCATACAAGCTTTGCTTAATGCCGTCTGTGTCTCTTGAATATCTATCAATAATTTGAGCTTTACGTTCCTCATACTCTTCGTTACTCATGCCTTTGTTTGTTGAGTTAAGCTGAGTATTACGACCATGTAAAGTGTCACTTAGATAATCAATGTATTCAGAACTTGATAAACTATCTACAGCGTCATCAATCTTTTCATTATTAAGATTTCTTAGTTCGGTATTTAAAGCAAATGAACGTCTTAAATCAGCAAACAGTTTAGAATCTTGCTGAACCTGTTGAGCTGTCTTAAAGTATTTATAAGTTTCAGGATCAAAGTTACTCCTAATCTTTGCGTTATTGATAATACTGCTATCAGGTAAACCGTACTCATCGAATGTTTTAACCCAGTCATTCATTAACTTCTGAGACATTAAACGTTGAACAATATCGGCATCGTTAGATGATACGTTTGCACCATAGAAACGTGACAGCTCCTCAAACTGTTTCTGCTTAGTTTTGTCTGTATTTACATTGTATTCAGCAAATGCCAAAGCACCTCTAGCATTAGCTTTGACTGAGCTTAACTCTTCATACTTTTTCTTTTCTTCGTCTGTAGAGTTTTCGTCTAAGACAGGAAGTGATATTGCAGCATCTTTCCATACATCACGTGTATTTCCTCTGATGTAATTCTTTGTTTGCTGTGAGATGCCGTCAGATACAGTATCAGAATAAAAAATAGGAGTTGGTGATGCTGATAATTTCTTTTGTAGCTGACTGTCTATAGCCTTTGTTTGCTCTTTTGTAAACTCTACGTTTTGATTGCCTATAGGCTGTTGTAAATTATCAGACATCTTTTATCACCTTATGTGTACAGTGTGAACTTAAGTTCACATACTTTGATTTTTGTTTATTATACCTAGTTTATTAAGTTACTTTATCATTCTTTCTCTATCAGATAACTTAGATTTTTGCTTATTAACAAAATCTAAATAGAGCTGCCTTGATGTTGGATATGTGCCGTTGTCTCTGTAGTATTGTGACTGGTACTGCCAAAGCTGAGACTTAACCTCATCTTTAGAGAAGGTGTCATTCAGCAAATCGTTATCATCTAAATCATCGTAAGTGTCATCAATAACATCTTTGCTGTTTTTAAAGTCCTGTTTAGCCTGTTCAAATTCAGGACTTCTGATAACAAATTCAATAGCATTAGAAACCTCTTTTGGATTAAGAGATGATATGTTAGGAACTCCTGCACCATTCTTATCCTTTTTTATAAGATTGCTGTTTACATAAGTAGTAAAAAGATCTTGTGCTATTGGCATAACGAACATAAACTTTGATGAGTTATCACCTTTGAATAAGTCATTGCTTTTAATGTTTAACTCATCTAATACACGACTAGATAAAGCATCGCCTTTCTTTATTGATGCACCTTGATGTTGTTGTTGAATTTTAAGAATGCGGGCTTGTGCTTTTTGGTCGTTCAAAGGAATAGTTCCATAAGTAAGCTCTGTTTCTTTTTGTCTTTCAGGTGTTCCATAAAACAAATCAAGTACATCATCACTAGCAGTAGAGATAAAACTACTTAATCTGTAGTTAGCTTTATTGTTCATATTGTCATAAAGCATTGCTAACTTAGTGTTAAGTTTTTCTTTGTCACCATATTGCACTATTAGTGAACTTCTTAAATTAAGATCGTCAATATTCAAATAGAGGTCGTCTCTATTTTTATATTTAAGTTCGCCGTTAGTTTGTTTGGCATAAAGAATTGATGACAGGTTATTATCTAAAATAGAATCAGTATCAGATACTGCTTTACGTCTAGCGTTTTCTTCAATGACCTGTCTTGATAAATCACCATCAACCATAATCTGAATATCGTTATAGTCAGTAGATGATAAATCAGCTACTTTTTTGTTGTTCTTGATCATGAACAACTCTTTCATTTTGTTAAAAGTCGCATCTTTGTGAGCTTCTTTAAATCTTAACTGTTCTACAGCATTTAAAGGTTGAATAGCACGTAAAGCTTCTCGCTCACGTTTCAGTTCTAAATTAGTTTGTCTTTGCTCACGCAGTAATGCTTTACGCTCCTGTCGTTCCTGTTCGTCCTCAGCTCCTTTAATAGCCTTAGCTAATAAGTCATTGTAAGCATCAGCTGAGATTCTCGGTTGCCAGCGTTTTAAAGAGGCAATGGCGCCGCCAAAATTCTTATTTAAAATCTCATTGCCGACAGCAATTTTTGTTACCTCATCAGCCATTTTTCTTTGTTCTGCCTGCCACTCTTCACCTCCTGGCACATAACCGTTTTTTTCTAAAACAGCATTAGTTGCAGAAACATATTCTTGATAATACTTATCTTCTAAAGGTGAGCCCCAATGCTCAGTTAATGTGTTTGCTGAATTTGAAATTCTACCTTTCATTTCAGCAATATTCACGGCTTCAATCTGAGCATCATTATAGTTTTTTAGCTCAATACCAAAGCTATTTGTTTTATCATCAAACCATTTGCCGAATGTGTGAGCAACATCACCATAACCCTTAAAAGCATCGCTGTAGTTCTTTTTTAAATTCTCTAATTTTTTCTGATATTCAGGTAAAGCATCAACAGCGTTTTGACCTTTTAATTTTTTGTAATCTCTTAAAAGATTGTTAAACTCAACGCTCGCATCGTTTTGAGCTGACAACAAAGCGTTTTCTTTAGCTTTAGTTCTGATGTTCTCCTGATATTTTTCAATAACATCTAAAGCACTTTTTGCAAACTTTAAATTTTGAGTTACATCAATTTTAAAAGGAACTGATGTGTCCGTTCTCTGTATTTGCAATTTAGGTGAGTTCTGAAAAGTTAATGCGCTTGCAGAATTTTTAATACTTAAATTTTGTGTTGGTAATAAAACAGCCATACTCTATCCTTACTTAAAAGAAAACATCTGTGACCAATCCATACCACCTGCTGACGAACCACCACCCCAAATGTTAAGAATACTGTCAGTAGCACCCAAAAAGGCATTTTCCAAAGGCTTGATTGATTTAGCCATAGTGTTATAAGCAACCCCTTCGCCTGTAGCAATTAAAGCTTGTGCTCGATAATTAGCCTCTTGCATTTGAGCATCACTAGCCTGACGCATCAAAGCATAGACTTGTTGCCTTGCCTGTGCTGCATTGCTATCTGTGTTTTTTTGAATAATGTATTGATTGATTTTTGCACTTAATACGTTTGTTTGATCTAGTTCTGCTTTAGAACCACTATCCATTTGAACACCACTTGATGCAGATTGAACTCGTTGAGATGCTATCTTCTGTGCATCTTCCACGCCTTGTTCCATAGCTTGAATTTCGCCCATGCGATATTGATTATAGACATCGTATTGAGCCACTACAGTCGCAACATCTAAGTTCTGTTTATCTAACTTTGCAAGCTCTGCATTAAGGTTAGCCTGTTGAGCCTGATAAAAAGCATTGCTTGAATTAGCTTCTAAAGATCGTCTTTGTTGCATACTGGACATAAACTCAGCAGAAGCATAAATCGCCGATTTTGCGATAGTTGTCCATGCGTTTTTATTTGGTATCTTATCAACATAGTTTTTCATTCTTGTAGTGCCAGTATTCATTGCCTGTTGCGAATACTGATTACTACTGATAGATTTTTGATTGAGAATAGATATTTTTGTATTTTGCAAATAAGAGCCGTAATTAGCTTGTGTGTATTGTGGTATTGCCATCGTTATTTCCCGTCTTCATAAGATACTGCTAAGATCACGCTTTGAATTTCCACTGGCAAACAGTCTTTATGGCTGATTGCAAATTGTGATTGTTCCTCCCAAGCACCATCGATTACGACTTTAACTAAATAAGAATCATCATCTGTAGGTGTACTGTATTGATCTACTTTAGAACAGATGTATTCTTTGCCGTGTGGATAATTACGTGAATACAAGTCACCTTCATAGCTAACACGTAATTGAACCTGTGAAATATTTTTTGTTCTTCCCTGCAATTCAGATTCCGTATTAGAAACAATCAAAGGAACTGAAACAAAACTACAGTCAATAGGTAAACCGACCGCAATATTCTTTCCTGCTGTATCTAAATTTATCATTCCCTGTACGACTTTTTTATTACTCTGTTGCTTGCCGTCAACAAATACAGAAACTGTCTTACCTTCAAGATGATCTAAACCGCTGATTTCAGATTTAGCGGTAGAGAATACACCATCAAGATAGCAGTCAAGATAACGATAGGTTGCAGTTGCATTAGATACCTGAAAATTACTCATGCGTTCGATGTAACGTTTTTGATCTCGGATTACAACGGCGTATAAATGATCTTCTGTGCCTTCCGAAATACAACAAACCGATTCAAACTTACCGTTTAAAGTTGAATGTCTAGCCCATGCGATTTGTGATTGTTCAGGTGTGAATGTACATGACAGCAGCACACCGTCAGAAGTTACAGCCCATAGCACTTGAATAGGTGATTTTTGTAGAGCTAAAGATACGATGTCCTTACCATCAAAAAGATGAGGTGCCCGCACACTAATATCACTAGATGTATAACCGCTTTGTTGATAATTGTACCCTAATGCTCGAACGTGACCGCCACGCTGTGAAGCGTAAATCACAGTGTTATTACAGATTAAAGGCTGAACTTTGTTTGCTCCGATAAAAGACTGAGCACGAACTGCAACTGAGCTAGGAGTTAGCGCATCAGAGTTTTGTGTAAAAACTCTTAGCTCACTAGAACCTGTCAATAACAATAAAGAATCTACTGCGACTAAATGCTTAATTCTATCAGCATCAGAAGTTACAGCTGTAATTTCAATTCTATCTGTATCAAGGCTAGGTAAGTGATATACCATTAAATCTTGATAACCAGCATTTGTAAACCAAACACGAAGAGGGTTATTATATGATCCTGCGAATACTCTGCGTTGATCGTATTGTGCAACGGCACCTGGATAATCTTTATCTGTAGAGTTCTGTAAATTAGGAGTTAACACAGCACCCCAGCCTATTGAAGATAAGACAGTAACGGTTGGTCGTTGTGAATAATCAGAACCGCCATTAAAAACTTTAGCATTCACTAAAACGCCGTTTCTAGCAATGACATAAGCTGTTGCGCCGTGACCTTCATCATTAGATTTGATATTCAAATCAAGCTGAACAGTTGTGTCTTCCTGAGCAAATAGAGAACGTAAATTATCAATCGTAATGCCGTTACTGTAGAACTGATTAAACAGCTCATTATCTTTATAAGAATTTGCTGTTGATAAAGCACTGTCAGAAATGGTGTAATCAATGCTTCCTGTACTCTTATCAACTTTTAATCTAAAGATAGCATGAGGTACTTTCAACACGTCCTGTGTTAATCTGATGTTTTTAATTTTATCAATGTAAGCAATCTTTCTAAATTCATAAAAAAGATAGCCTTCGTCTTCAACAGTAGAAGAGACTACTTTTGTTGTAAGTTCAATGTTAGAAGATAAATATACCTGACCGCTTGAACCGTCTAAAACTTCTAATGTTACACTAGGTGAAAACTTTGTAACCGCATCAGCATCTTTAGAGCTTGCTTTTGCTGAAACCAAAGGAGGCACTGTACGAATCGTAATAACTCTAGGCAAGTAATAAGTATTACTGTTTAAGCCGTAGTAGTAACCACTACCGCCATCATTGATGGTGATTGTGCTTATCTGACCTTTAACAGATTGAGTAAACACAGCCTTATATTTAGGTGGTGTAGTAGTAGTATCAGGATTGTTTCCTTCATCATCAATATATAATTCTTCTGTTTCTCCAATAAAGCCATAAATGCCAGCTACCATTCTATAAACTTTGTAATAACTAGCACCTGCTACGCCTTGCCATTGAACACGGATCTTTGCACCACTTATATAATAATTTCCACGAGCAACAAGGTTAGAACTTGCAAGTGATTCTTTTTCGTTAGCATCTACAGCTGTTACAACATAGTTACATTCGATTTTATCCTTAGTTTTTTCTTCACTATCTGTCATTGAACTAGGATAAATAGCAGTGTAAGATAAGCCTTTTGGCGGTGTTACGTTAGGAGTAACAGACACTGCTACAAAACGCCAGTCATTATAGCCGTATCTTCTAAGCTCATAAGGCATGTAGTCAGGTGAGGTTAAAGTGAGCACATCGGCATTTTGCGCATAGTCAATGTCTGCTAGATCAACGGCAGCATAAGGAGTTGAGATTTGATAGATACCGCTATTGTTATCAGCTATATACTGTCCATGATCAATAATGCGTAATGTCTTATCGCCAAACTCCAAAGCATAAGTTTGTTCTGAGCTGTACCTAAATGGAATTAAGCGCACTGGCAAATTACTATTTATTGCCTGTCCTACAAAACGGAAACCTGCTCTAGTTCTAACAGCACCTTGAGGAAGTACAATAAAATTTTCTAGTTTACGACTGCCCATTGCATACTGATTTAAGTCAGTTCTTGCAAAAAGGCTAGGTGTGATCTCACCTGCTCCAAAACCTCTTTGTATAACTTTAGTAACCATAGCGAGCCTCTATGAATGAACATTGATTGTCTTTGATACTGTCTGCGCCCTGTTGATTATCCTGACTGCTTGCAAGTTGTAAAAACATAATGCCTTGTTGCATCAAAGTGTTGCTGATGCTAATACCAGTGTTTCCATGAATTAGTGCACTTGCTAATCGTGCACCTAAAAGATATTCAACAGCTTCTGTAAATTGAACTGAAAATAAATTAGGATCATCAATAAAGGCTTGATATTGAATGACAAAAGGCGCTTTTTTGTTAGTTACAATACAACGTTGTTTCTTTTTGTTTACGTCAATAACTCTGAAATTAAACTTCAATGTCTTAATATTGATTGTCTCTTCTCCTTCTTTGCGGTAAGGTTCAAGATACAAAATATTCATCACATCACTAGGAATTGAATATGTGTATTTATAAGGAATAGATACAACGTTTTGAATCAAATTTTTTTCTGAAATAAGTTCGTCTTTTCTAGCAAACGAAAAATTAAACTTAGTTAATGCACGATCAACAACCTGTTGATAATTTCTTTTACATAAATCAGCTTCCTTAGATTGATCGTCAAAGCTTTCTATATGCAAGCCTTGACCTACTAAATCTAAAGCATTGTTACATATATCAATAGCAGCAGTCATTCTCTATTCCCATATAAACAAAAAGGGCACATAACTTAATATGTACCCTTTCCTAATTCAGTTTTTTACAAACTAACCTGTAAACTTATCAGAGTTTGCATAACGAACAACTGGTGAGATAGCAGCGATAGTTCCAAAGAATGCAGTAATTGCATTAGCTTTAGGCTCACGCTTTTCACCGATTTTGTGAGCTACAGCAAAGTTAGTTAAATCAGGTTCAGTAGGTGATGATACGTTTGTATCTTCCACTCCACCTGTTGATGGAATGTATAATAAAGTTACGTATCTATACTTCTGACCAGTCTCAACAACATGGATTGGGAATGTCTTATTCGTTTTAAGATCTTCCTTAGCATAAACACCACTGTCACCTAGTGGATGCTTTATGTCCCATGTCTTACCGTCAGTTGAGCCTATAACTTGTACACGTAGATCTTTTGCAAAATCGCCGTTACAAATACAAGTTACATATAACTGACTTCCGATTGCATGATCCCATGCTGACATGAAGTCATAAGCTTTTTGTGAATAGGTTGTTTCAGTCACAACCTGTTCGTCTGAGAAAAACGCTCTTGCATCTTTAATCATTTTATTTACTCCTAACTTACGATAGCTTCATCGTTAGTTAATTGATCTACACGGCGCATAGGAATGCCTTGGAAGTTTGCCCATGAGCCATTCTTGCCGAAAGCGTCTGTAGCTTTCTTCCATTCGATAACATTAGTATCAGAACGTAATGACAATGAGTTTAAGCTTGCAAAAACATCACGGTTCATATAGAACTTGAAATTGCCTTTTGCATCTGCTGGTAACTTAGTAATAGCATCAAGCATCAAAGTAATTAAGTTCCAACCTTGCTTTTGTAAATCAGGATTACCTACACCTTGATTAGTACGTAACATATCTACGTCAATGTTACAAATTCTAACAACCTTGCGCCAGTCCTTCACCATTAAGCCAACTGACTTCTTGTACATTGTAGTATACACTTCGTTCACCTTGCCTTCCTCGTCAGGCAGGAAGATTGCGCCTTTGTCTTCTACTCTTAAGCCCATTTTAGAGCCTTTAGGATAAGGACTATAAACATCATCGCCCCAACCAACAAGCCAAATTGAAGATAGATTTTTGCCTTTAAGAGCAGTTGCTCCTGCCTTGTTTGACGCATCAATAACATTAGTAGCACGTAAATCTTTGCTCTGATTTAAAGTGTTGTATCTTCGTTCAAAGCCATCAAACATATTGCCGTTATCAGTATTTCCTTTGAAATACAAATAAGTTTCTTTCTGTGCGATAGCTTCAATAAAGGCTTTATCTTCCTGTGCTCTTAGCTGTGCTGCCTTACCGTTCAATTCGGCTAAGTCAACGTCAACCTCTGCTCTAGCTTCAATTAAAGCGCAGGTTTCCTCTACAGTACCTACACTTGATTTTGATGCTTTAGTGCCTTTATTAAATACCTTCTCGTAAACATCAGGTAATGATAAACGATAAGTTTGACGATCGCCGTTATCCATATTGCCTTCTTTATAGACAATATCTTGCATAACTTCATTACTTTCGTTCAAAGTTTCGGCAACGTCTGCGATACCATCTTCACCACCAAAACGTTTACGGTAGTCAGCAAGAGTTATTCTGTCATTCTCTTGCAATACTGGATTTACAGCAGTCATTTAGATTTCTCCTAGGTTTTGTTTGTTTGATTGTTTTATCTTTGTTTTTTTTTAATTATTTAAAAAGCTCAGGTGAATTTTTATATCTAGCCTTCAAAGGGTTAATAACCACTGGTGCTTGACCTTGCACAAAATGATTGTCATTGCCTAGCAGTTCACCGACCTTAGTCATAAAGCGAACCATTGCAGGATTAAAGCCTAAGCCTGTTTTATTTAAAAATTCTGATAACTCTTTGTTTCCGCACTGTTGCATTACACGCTTAATGCACAGCTTTGTTTGCCCAATATTCTGACCGCCAAGCTGAGGATCAGAAATTGTTTGATTGAACCAATCATCACGCATCTGATTAAATGCTTTTTGTGACTGTTCAATAAAAGAACCTTGTTCTTTTTCGTATGCTGAATAAAGCTTTTGTGCCTGTTCCTGAGATAAGTTCACATCTTTGAACATACGTGACATCATCTCTAGTTCTTGAGGTTCAACATCTTCGCCATTTGCATTTTTTAGAACGTAATGCTCAGGTGCTGTTTGTTGCTGTTGTTCAGGCTCTTTTGCCTGTTCCTGTTCATCAACATTTAAACTGTCTGCGAAATCTTTTAATGCAGCGTTTTCAGTGTTTTCTTTTTCAGTTTCTTGATTTACTTGATTAGATTGTTCAGTTGACACTACCTGTTGCTCTGTCTCAGTATTCTGATTTTGAGCGTTATCTACTACTGGTGCTTGTGTTTGTCCTTGTGTATTCGCTGTAGTTTGAGTAGTTGTCTGTTCTGAATTTTCCATAAATTAAATCTCCATTTTTTCAATACTGCTTAATAAATCATTTCCACAATGTATTTTTATAAAATTTCTTAATTCAAGCCCAATCGCCATTCTTCCACACTGATAAGACATTGTGTTTGAATCTGTAGAAAAACAATCTTGTGAAGGGCACATATCTAAAATGCCTTTTAAAACTCTTTTCCCATCAACTGTTTTTGTTAATGCTTTTAAAGAAATAACTAAACGCTTAGTTTGTTCAACAAGTTTTGCATTGTTTTCAATTTCGCTTTCATAATCTAAATTCATAGAAGTGAGCCTCCGCCTACATCATCAAGCTGTTGCATAGCAAGGCTGGCATCTGCGCCATTCTTTTGAGCCTGTGCCATAGTGGATTGAGTTTGAGCTTGAATGTTCTGTTCTTGTAATTGCTGTTGCTGCTGTTGAGCCTGTGCTCTTTGTTCTCTAATCTTCTGCGCATCTTCACGACTGCGTAAAATCTTAGGCGCAACTCCCAAACGGTCACGATATTCGTCAACGTACCCGTCAGGATCAATACGATCTAAAACCTCAGGAGCGATTTGTGCAGCAGCTGAAATAGCGCTCACTAATCTATCAACTGAGTTAATATCCACTGATTTTTGTGATTGAGCTAACACAGAAGTAAACTCAACTGTCAAAGGCTTATTCTCTAGCGCAGGTGGCAACTCAGGTAATAAACCACGTTCACCTAGTTTTCTAAAAGTAAGATTTACCAATCTACCTAATAGCTCATTCTGTGAACGCTCTACTACTGGTCCCAGTGATAACATCTGCTCTTGTTGTAATGCGTAAATCTCTACGGTAGTTCTGCGATCACCTGCGGTGCTTCCTACCATTTGAAACAAGTCAACAAAATAGGAGCGTCTGATACTGTCTTTAATAGATGCAATATCAGCTGTAAGGCTGTTTACGTCTCCGATACCTTGTGTAATAGGTCGTATCATCTGCTCAGGAGATGTTGACTGAGTATAGTTAATCGCACCTGTTGCAAGTGATATAGGCGATTGTCTAGCTGAATTAGGAACTTGAAGAGGAGGCTTTGATAAATGATCGATAATTTCAGCCTTTCTCAATGTTTCCTGTTGAAGCTGTTTAATATCAGGTAAGCAATTTATAGATGGTGATGTTCCGTAAGCATCTGTACCCAACACGTCCCATCGAGGAACTAATGCAGGGAAGTAGTCATAACCACTTTCTCTAATAATTGCAGGTCGTGTAGAGAGTGAACAATAGTAACTAGCCCAAGCTTTGTTGCTATTAGATTTACTTTTAGGATCACGATCAATGCGAGGTTCAATAGCGTGTAAAAACTCCCAATAACTGCCTAAATCACCACGATTGTACGTATCTTGAATTTCTTTAGGTGTATTGTCATAGCCGAACTCTTTTACAACCTGTGCAGTTGTTAAAGTGAAATTTCGATATAAGGTGTCAATCTCACCATTATTATCAACATCAACACAGTATTCACCTGCTGATAAAAGATGATGCTGAATGCCGTGTTCGTCACTGTCGTAAACTAAATCACAAGCAATTCCAAACAAAGCAAGCTCACGATACATTGAATGTAATGTGTTGTATGTGTTACTTGCACTGAATACTTTTAAAAGGATTTTATTAACAGCATCGCAAAATTCAATGACTGAATAATCATTATTCAAAGTTTGATCGTTAGGTTCAACTTTAAACCATGGTCGAGCTGGTGAACTTGCACCGCTCATTAAACCGCTAGCCAAAATATTTAGATCGTGACTAGCCTCAGCATCTAAGATAAAGCGTGTGTCACGAACATTGTTTTTATCAGTAATATCGAAACGACCGCTGAACGGTGAAACATAACGTGATACTGATCGCCATTGATTTAAGTATGATGATCGCTTTGACTTTAAATCAAGCCAACGTGAGCATATTAAATCAATCTTCTTTTGCTCAGTTCCTGTTGAAAACTCACTCATTGCTAATACCACTCATCTGTTTCGTCGTCATCGCCTGTTAAATTCAATGAGATTGTTTGACCGCTGTCAGCCTTACCTTTTGTAAGATCAGTCGCATTGATTGAATTAGGCTTTCTCTGATAATTAGATGTATCTTTGTTGTACTGATTAAAACGTTGATTAGATGCTTCTTGCTCACGTTCTTGCAAAGCTAACTGCTGCTGTTGGAGTTCCTGTTGCTGTTGAGCCTGTTGTCTCTGTAACTCCATAGCCTGTTGTTGCTGTTGTAAAGCTTGTCTTTGATATTGCTCCTGAGCTTGCATCGCTTTTTTTTGTGCGCTGTATTGTCTATAAGCGCTTGCTGTACTTGCGATTAAAGCCGCCGCTGCAACTGCACTTCCCATTTAATACCACTCCTCAATTTCATCATCATTGAAATAACTATCTTTAGCTCCTAAAGAGTTATTCACACTTGAACCACTTGAATTTTTATCAGCTAGAATTGAAGGATTTTTTGTATTTTGCTGATGATAGTATTTTGCTGTTTGCTGACTTTTAATCGTTTGCTGTTGCTGTTGATCACTCTTAGCAGCTAGTTCTTCCTTCTGTTGTGCCATTTGAGCTTCGTTAGCTTCTTTTTGTTTATCTAGCATTAGCTGATTAGTTGCGGTTAAGGCATTAGAACGCCAATTCTGCCAAGCGCCGCCAGCGTTATCAGCCTGTGACATAAACACGCCCATAGGACTGTTTATCAGCTCATTAGCTTTGTCAGCATCACCTGCGTTATATGCGGCGTGCCAGTTGTGCATGAACTTAGCTACGTTGTTGTATAAAGGATTGTTTTTTATTGCTATAGCGCTTGATTCTCCATGACGCTGTAAAGCGGCAACATCTTTCATATAAGCATTTAAAGCTACATACTTTGATGATCCTAAAAGTGACATTTTTAAACCCTCATATAACTGATTTGGAACACTGGCAAAAATCTTTTAGCTAAAGCCTTGCTAAGTTCTGTTCCGTATGGTGTGCATAAATAAATACCTCTACAGCCAACATTGCGCACCTCTTTTTTTAATGTTTGTAGAATGACTGCTCCACAACCTTTTTTTCTGCTTTTCTCAGTAGAAAAAATAGAATCAACCTCAGCAACTATGCCTCTGACGTGTTCATCGTAAACTGTCCAAAATACCAACAAACCACAAGGGGTATGATTTTCGTCAAAGAAAAGATATGAATGATAGTTATCTTCTTTACCTCTATATGCTTCTTTTATGCTTTCAAAAATTTCATCATCAGAGCTTTTTTTATCAGCAAAGGGATTAACTCCGTTGCGGGCATAATCAAGGATTAACTCCTTTGCTCCTTCTGTTTTAAATAAATGTGTTAAAGGTATTTTCTCTGCTACAAATTTCATTCTCGAACTCCTCAAAAGGATTGTTAGCTACTCGTTGTCTTTGAGCACTTCTGTAAAATAGCTTTTCCTTTTCGTATTCTGTTAAATCGCACACTGGTATATCCTCAGCAAAAGTCAAAGCTAGTGCATCAGCCATATCAGGTGACTTGCCTAAACGGTCACGAATTTGTTTTTTTGTTTCTAAGATTTTTTGATTGTCATCAGTAACATCGAAGTACGGAGTTGCGATTTCAGTGATTAAATCTGTATTTTTTGGTATGCAACCGCCACGATTGATCCAATCTGCTAAACGACACCACATTTCAGTGCGTTTGTTCTTGTATTGATGATCTAAAGATTTTTTGCCAAAGTTGACGTCATTTACGTAGATACCTTGTGAATTTAGAATATCTACTACACCGCCGCCAACACCTGTGCCGTCAACATAAATTTCGTGACAATGCCTAGACACAGCTTGCTGTCTTACAACTCGTGCAAACTCTACTAATGACAAATCTTTATAAACTAAAGGCTCTTCAATTAAGAGACCTTGCCTAAAACAGATAACAGAGCGGTCATTACCAAATCTTGCAACGTCAACGCCCATGATGAGAGGATTGTGTTTTATAGAGTTGAAGTTAATTTCACGCTCACTAGCCAACTTAACAAGCTCATAGCTAATAAGCTGATCAATAGCACTTGCGTTAAAGTCACAGAGATACTCACGCTTGAATACTTCCTCAGGAGTTTCTTTTTTGATCGCTTCCATTTCGTCAGGATCAATAGCGTTTGTCTCTAAATAAGTAAATCGTGAGCTTGTCCAATTATCAGAAAATTCAGGATCTAAACCACGATAAAAAAGTTCTGAAAAAAGATTGATGCCTTTAGGCGTTCCGATGAATAAACCCCAACCTTTAGAATCAGATAGCGCAGGGCGGATACCTTCGTTCCATAAGCCTTTCGGCATCTGTGCAACCTCATCAAGCACAACACCAGCTAGCTTTAAACCACGAACAGCATCGAAATTATCAGAACCTAAAAGAAAAATTGTTGAACCGTTCCAAAAGTTAATCTTTGTTTCTGATTCTCGAATTTCTACAATTTCAGCGCTTTTACCGCATTTATCAACAACATCTTTAAAAATAGCAACAGCTTCTTTTAAAGGTTGCCATGCGACCATCTTTGCTTGCTTATAAACAGGGCAAATATAAACGTAATTACCTTTTTTTGTTATTGCAGATAACACAAGCTCATTGATAGCAAAAGTAGTTTTTCCCGCACGTCTGTGCACTGCTAACACAGTAAAACGTTTCTGTGTATCAATACATTTTTGCTGCCATTCACGAGGCTTCCAATCATAAGTAATGTTTTGAATTACGCTCATATCTTTAATGAAATTCCCGTATTAACGACAACAGAAACACCACCTTCGTTAGAGTTCTTCTTAGCACTTGCTTGTGAGACAGCTAAACAGTAATTAGACAGCAACTTAGCAGCTGCTACTTCTACCATAGATACTTCCTCACCGTTTTGGATCTTCTTCCAGGGTGACTGTGCGACATGGTAACCTTCGCGCTCATATACTGCGCTTCGGCGTTCTTTTGCTACTTCGTAAGCCTCTTTGTATTTATCAGAGGTAAGAACCTTATTTAAGGTTACAGGTGAGATATGGAAACTTTCAGCAATATGATATAAATCAAGTTCTAATGACTTTGAATAATCATCTAAAATCATTAGAATGTCTCTTTCTTCAATTTGATCAATTACAGATACAGCCTTGTTTATATCACTGTACTTTTCCTGCAAAGCTAACTTCTTTTCGTTTAGTTCTGCTGGTAGTTCTTGATGATACTTTTTGCGCTGTACTGTATGCTTTTTAGTTTCTGCTTTAATAACTTCCATATTTTGCCTGAGTAAATAAAGCGACTTCCTTCTTTCGTCTGTTAGCTAAACCCTGATTGTATTTACCGCCTACTTTGTTATGAGCTAGAAATGCTTGCTCAATTTTTGAAAAATCATGTGTCTTAACAGCTTTCCATACATCACAATCAGCATGACCGTTTCCGATGTTGTAAACAAAATCCACAAGCGCATCAAATTCATTCTGAGTAAGTACGATTGAATCTCTAACCATCAAATCGTTAATTGCTTTTTCGTTTGAACTTAAGTGATGTCTAAATGCGATGTTTGCTTCATTGATTGTTAGAACTGTATCTTTTGTCACAGGCTTACCGTTGATATAAGTTAGCCCCCAGGCAATAGTCCATTTATTGCCGATTTTGTCAAAATAACTTTTGAACTTCTGACCATCAAAAGAGCCTTTAGCAACACCTTCGTTTGCCTGAATGAATTTAAAACCTTTATCGCTGATTGTTTTCATTTGAACCTACCCATTTTTTTAAAGCTGTACTTGCTAAAGTGATGATTGTTGTTGACCCTAAAGAACCCACGAATGTTCCAATAAAGATTATTGAACTTGTTGAAATATCCCAATACTGGTGAAGTATTAAAAAAATTCCATAAGACAATAAAGCGCAGGTTAAGGCATCAACAACGGAGCGTGTAACACAATAAAAAGATGTGAAGTTAGCTTTGTTTTTCATTAGTCTTACCAAACTAGATAAGACAGCAGATATAAAACCGCAAAATAAAAACAGTTGCTCAGATGTAAGATTTTTAGGAGGTTCGATCATATTTACACCCATAAAAAAAAGCCCTAGCTCTTTACAAGCTAAGGCTTTCGATTAAATACACTGGTAGCTTATAAAACTACTTTCAGTGTGTCATTTCCTCTTTTTAATTTTGTAACAATGATTTATAGTCACCGCAACTCTCAATAAAGTTTCCCCATTCCTGCATTAAAACTTTTCGCTCATCAAAATATGTACTGCGATTGTATGCTTGCTGAACTTTGTTGCCTACAACGTGAGATAAACAAAGTTCAATAATACTTTCTTTAGAGTTAGGTAATGTCTGCATCCACTGGCGCCCGCAAGCTCTGATGCCATGAACTTGAAGTTTGTCTTTGTATCCGTTTGTTTTTAAAGCCTTACTTAAAGTATTTTCTGAAATCATGCCAGTTTTACCCTGAAACAGATAATCATTTATAGGCTTATGAACTGAAATCAGATACTTAACAATATCCATAGCTTGACTACAAAGAGCGACTTTAAATGCAGACATTGTTTTTGTTTTTACAGTCATAGAGCAATCGTCTAAATTGATGTCACTTAGTTTGACACTTCTCAGCTCAACGGAACGAAGTAATGTAAAAAAGTACATATACAACAGCAGCTGAATTGTTTTACTGCAATCTTGCATATCGACAAAAAGCTGTGTCATATCCTGCTCTAATGTTTCTAGTTTAAAGCTGTCATAATGTACAACTTCTGCTTGCGGTAAATACTTTTCAATACCACGAATAGGATTAACTGGTATTTTCTTTTGAAAAACGGCAAAATCTAAAACATTACTAATTACATTAGCTAATCTGTTTGCTGTTCCAAGTTCACCTGAATGAATGTAGGCTTGCAAAAAATTCAGTATGTATTCAGCTGTCAGTTCTTTTAACTGCATTTTTGCAAGTTTAAATAAATGTGTTCTGTAATTACTTTCGTATTTTTCAACGGTGCTTGACTTAATTTTTTTATACTTTAGATCTATAAAACTTTTCCAGGCACTCTCAAAGGTATCTGCTTTTTTTACAACTACCAAAGAATTTTCTTTAAACGCTGTCAAAGCATCAAAGTATTTACTTCTTGCTTCATTTATTGAAATCTCAGGATAAGTTCCTAATGGTACATCAGTTCGCTTTCCATGCTTAACTTTTCTAAACTTAAAGTAGATCCTGTTACAGTTCGATGCTTTACGAATAATTACTGCTAAACCTGTTATATCAGTAATCATTCTATCCTTATCAATGCTTGTATTTATCAGCTTTACAAGCATTTTATCGGTTACGTTTTCAGCCATGTTTTGTATCTCTTTTGTATAATAAATTATTCTAATTTTAGTTCGATGCTCTAACTATAAAAAATTATACACTTCGTGACTTATTTTTGTAACCACTTTTTTAAGTTTTTAATTAAAAATTTGATTTATTAAATTAAAGAAAAGGCTTATATATGCGAAATGATGATTTATAAAAGAGACAATGGTGCTGCTTGCCAACTTCATAACATCAGATAAGATAAGGTATTGATGTGATTTGTGACCTTTTCGTGACCTAATAAAAAGTAATCTTACGAAAACCTTTATTAGTTAAAAAGCAATTAAGATCATTGATGTTATAAAAAACTCTAGCATTAGAATCAGATGTAAACCTGATCTTTCTAATCTTTTTAAACTCTTCACAATCTATGATGTCATAGCTTAGCTTTGAATAGAAACCATAACCACATAACAGATTATACAAAACTTTATGAGGAACAAGTTTTTTATTATCACAGTAATCGGCAAAAAATGTGTAGAACTTATCTTTATTAAGATATTGTTTTTCGCAGTATGTTTCTACTGGTAAAAAACAATAAGTATCTCTTTTTAGATACTGATTTAATGTGATTGTATTACCAAACAGAAGCTGTGATACTTTGTTTACTGAGATGTGCTTTTTAAGAAAATCAATTTCAAAGGAGGCTATCTTCTCGACCTCTTCACGATCAAGAAACATTTTACCTTCTTTGTTTTTATAAACTTTTGGATATTTATATTTTTCTTTTTTTAATCGTTTCCAAAAGGCTATGTAAGAGAGCAAAAAAAATTTAGCTCCCTCTGAAATCGAAATTCTAATCATTGTTAAGTTGTTCTTGAAATGTTTTTAATTGAATAATAAAAGTAGATACCTGCTTACTGAAATTGCGTTCACCGACAACTTTTTGCAAGTCGTTCATTTGTGCGATGTCTTTAACTAATGCCATAAGCTCACGCTCAACGACTTCTACTTGATTTGCAACTCTTGCCTTTGTCCATATTTTCAAATTTTCTTTTATTTCTTCTGCATTAGTAGCCATGATGCTTTAACCACTTTTTCATATAAATTAAATCTTCAAGTGAATAACAAGGATCTTGTTTGTTCACTCTAAAAGGTGCAGGTATTGATAACTTGTTTTCTGAGTAATAGCTTTTCAGCTTATATTGAGAAATGCCAAGTTCCTCACAGAAACATTTAAGGTTATAAGAGCGTGACTGAGTTTTAACAAGAAGATCAAACATTATGTCTATCTTGTCTGATAACTCCTGTAACTGTTCATTCACGCTCAACATAACCTAGTCCTTATGCTTTAAAATGGGCAATCGTCATCGTCAGCTGAAACAACTGACGGCTCAACTACAGCAGCAGGCGCACTCTCTGCAACTTGTGCTTGTTCATAAGCAGGTTGTGAACCATAAGCTGGCTGTGTTTCTGTTTCTGATTGTTCATCTTTAAAAGCCTGATACTTAGCCTTAGCCTTATCTAAAGCTCGCACAACGTCTAAAGCCTCTTTAGCACCAAGTTCAACTTCATCTAAAGAACGACCATCAGGATAAAAAACATTGACTGAAATTCGGTCATAGTCACCATTCTTTCCTTTGTATTCGCCATACTTACCGATAACAAGAGTAAAAATAGTCCCACAAATTTCAGGGTAGATAGTGCAATTTTGACAATCAATTTTCGTTGCCTGCTCTTCTGCTGTCTTTTGGTCATTCACAATAGACATTAACTGCTGAATATCCCAAGAGTTCTGCCCCCATTCACCCCATTTTGCATTCGGATCGTTCTTATCTTTTGTTCTGCGTCTGCCCCAGAACTGATGGTCAATGTAATATTTGCTATCTTTACCATCAGCTTTTTGAAGCAAGAACACACATCTTGTGCGCTCACATTCAACACGAACATCTTTTTTCTTAGAATCATCAAATTCGATTGAATCGTCAGCACAAAAGATTAACTTCGCTTTACATCTGATACCTGTAATTTCTTTAGGATAAAGTTTGAACTCTTCCCAAAATTTTGAGTGATAATCAGGATTATCTGATTGAACAGGCTTTATATAGTCTGATTGATATACTGGCATTTACTGCTCCTTAATGTTTGTTCTTAGCTGTTTGCCAAGCTCTATAATTTCTTGATCTTCTTGTAGTTCTTTAGGTGCTTTTTTAAATACAGCTACTAATTCTTTTCTAGTTACAGCTCTATTCATTTGCTCAATTAGATCTTCTTTAGTTGTCTTGTTTTCAAGCAATAAATCTTCTTGATTTTGATTAGTGCTATCTTCAACTGCGACTGTAGCCTTTTCAGTTCTAATATCCTGAGATACAAGCAATTCTTCAAATTCTTCTTTGTCGTAAGCACCCCAACCATAAGCATTTGAAATAGCAATAGTCATTGCTCGTGATTGAAGCATACGTTTTGGACGTTGCAACCAGGTAGGCTTTGAAGGATCAAATTCTTCATCGTGATAAGCAGTGCCTTCAAAGGAACACACAGAACCATCAGCTAATTTCTTTTGTACAATGCAAGTTGTGCTTTCGTAATAAAGAACTTCTTTCTTTAGAGTTTTATTACCAATAATTCGATTTACGACTTTCTTTAAAAGAACTCCGTTGTCTTTAAAAGAAATGCCTGCGCAGTTCTTCTGACTGGCGACTGCCTGCTGCCAGCCTTTCTTTGATACTGAGGTTACTAATCGACCGTCTTTATCCTTAAAAGCCCAAATACCACCAAGAATAGGATCTAAGCCCATTGATACAGATAAACGAATAACGTTCATCACATCAGCTAGATTTACTTTTACGTCAGGTGCTGATTTAGGTAATGCGATCTGAGATGCGATCATGCTGATTAGTTGTCTATCGTCATAAGCCGTATGAATTTGTTTTTGAGCCTGTGAGATAAACTTTAATTCAGCTTCTGTAGCAGGTATTACTTCTGCCTTAACTTCAATTTCTTCTGCCATTTATTTGTCCTCTACAGTTAAAATTCTGTGTCCTTTAGCCCATTCTTTCAGTTCACTTTTTGCGTAAAAGTTTTTACCGCCTTTTTTGTAAGGCTGGGGGAAGTCAGCACTTTTCTTTTTGAATAAATAAAAACTGAATTTCGATTTGACAAAAAATTTCGCAGTATCTTCAATACTTAAAAACTCCATTGCTAAACCCCCTTAGCGATTGTCAGCTTTGGTGAAATTTCGCTTTCTTTTAAGTATTTCTTGTAAGTTTCAGCATCAGCATCAGCAAAAGCCTTAGCATCAAAAGTGCGTCTAGTTTGCTTTGTCAAAGTACAAACTAAAGCGCCTTTAGTAGTGATAGCCTCTGCATGACCGTTCATTAAAGATTTAATTTCTGCTGTAAGTTCTTTAGAACGTTTATCAAGTTCATTCTTCTGTTTGTTGACTGTTTTTAATTCTTTTGCTTTTTCAATAAAAGCATCATCAGCATATACAGCATCAACTCCACCTTCTTCGACTTCTTCCAATTCAGCATTTAAAACATAAGGAACATTTGGAATCAGATGAGCAAAAACAAAATCAATCTCAGCATCAATGATCTTTTTAATTGTCTCCTCGTCACGATGCACAACATAAACACGAACTCTGTTTTCTGTAAGGACCCAAGCGCAAAGATACATCTGCTCTTTATCAGCAAAGAGCATCTGCTTTTGGCACTGGATATAATAATCACGAGGGATAGTGTTATCTTCTGCTAGAAGTTCACCTTTAGAATTGAACTCACAGCCTTTGCCCCAAACCTTTGAGCCGTCAGTTGCGAGTTTGTCACGCATATTAAAACCGACTGTCTTAATTTCAACAGGTGTATTGTCTTCTGTAAAAAAATCCACCTGAGCAATCGACCAAGGATAATTTTCGTTATAAAGAACTGTTCCGTCTTTTACTCTGAGATGTGTCTGCTTTGAAAACTGTTCAGCAATAAAAGGCTCTAAAGCGTGTCCTCTGTCAAACACAAACTTATCTTCACCAAAAGATAAATTCTGCATTTTTTCTAAGACGTCTTGAGGTTCAGCATATTCAGATTCACCCAACAGCACAGCATCAGTTGAACCGCCAATATGTGTTGCATGTAGATAAGAAATTTCATTTTCTTTCTCTACTTCACCTGTAAAAGGATCTTTGAAAAAATCTAAGGCTTTCTCATCAGCTGTTTTAAACCACTCTTTATAAATTTGTTTGTAATCGTTCATATATCTATACCTAATGTTTGTTATTTAGTTATTGTCTTTATAATATTATATAACATTATTTTATGTTTTATTAAACATTACATATTATCTATTAAACATTAAGTTTAATAGATATAAAAAAAGCGCTCCTCAAAATAAAGGAACGCTTTATAAAAAGCTAAAAATTAACTTAACGAACTATAAAATCTCTTTTCACTGGAACGTCAGATTTAAACTTTAACATATCATCTTCTGTTATCAGGCGGTCATTTATTAAGAATTGCTTTATAACATCAAGTATAGAAGTGTCTTTTGAACACTTAATATAATCTTCTTCAAGAAATACATCACACATTGATTCATATTTTGAACGCCCATATACAAGTTCGTTAGGTTCTTCTTCTGAAAAATATGTTTGAAGCTTAAACAACGTCTCCTTATCGTCTGCTAGACAATAGCGTACTTCTAACTCAACGTTATCTGCGCCATACATTGACTTGTAGATGTTTAGCAGTATCTGAGCGAACTGCTCCTTTGTCTGTAATTTTTCTGTTTTTACAATGTGAAAATTGCTTTCTTCTGCTAAACAGACAAAATAATCATCTCTTTCTTTCACTTTTAAAAAGTGATATTTGATGCCATGAACAGTTTTTCTTTTTATATAAAACAGTCTTTCGATTAAATATTCCATTTCTTTTAACTCCAGTGTGTATGTTGACGTTGTTATTTTGGATTTTTAATCTTTGCAGCAGAAAAACCGTTCGCCTCAAGACAGAGAAGGGCGTATTCATAGTCACCATCAATTTCAGGATCGCCATAAATCATTTTCTCTTTAAGAGGTACAGGCTCACCATTTACAATTTCTATGAGATTCATTTCTTTACAATCTGCCGACTTAACCCATTTATACATAAAATCTCTGTGTTTAAATTTAGGAGAGGTTACAATATAAAATGCTTCGTCCGTAACAAATCTATATTTAACCAAAGGAGAACCAAGTATATTACTTTGCTTTGTTAAAGTTTTGCAAAGTCCTTTTATTGTTTTTTTAACATCAAACCAATATTCATTTCTGTATTTTAGTTCAAACAGCAGTTCTCCTTCGTCTATACACTCTAGATAACCAATTTCCCCATCATCGCTGTTAAATTTAGTTACAAATAAATATCTTTCTTTCCTACTTCCTTGATAGTTAGTCACTGCGATAACATACATAGGCATAAAAGCATAATTTTTTAAAATTTCGCTATCAGTCATTTTTACTTTTTCTCCATTTTTCATAATCATCATGCTTACACCATGTGTCAAAGCTTCCACTAATAAAAGATACAACTTCACCTATTTCTGCGACTGCGCGAGAAAATTGCTGATATTCTGTATTCTGCATCTTCTCTTTTATTCTGTCAGACAAAAATAAAAGCGAAAAATAACTATCTTTTAGCTTATTTGAATTTTCCCAGAGTTCTCTGTCAGGAACGCTGGCATACATTGTAGGTCTATTTTTATCTACTTCCATTTTTATCTACTCCTACTAATAATGCTGATGATAAAATTCTACGCTGCAAAGGATCATTGACTTTATCTATACGAACTAAATTTTCAGCCAATATTTGATTTTTAACCTGTTTACTAACAGAACTACTAAAATCTTTGATATATTTATCTTTCTTAAGATAAACGCTGTATTCAGGATTTCTAACTTTCATTGTCCGATAACCTCTTAAAACTTTTTATTTTTATACCTGCCTCTTCTAACATTGTTTGAAACAAATAATCAAAAGGATATGTACAAACATAAAAACTTAATTTAATTAAAGGAACTTCATCGTTATTTTTAAGTTCTTTTATCTCAAAATTTTCGATGGTGTCACTTGTAAAGTCATACGTTTTAGTAAAAAGAAATAATCTTTCTTTATCTTTACTATCAATAACCTTGTATGTACACCGCATTCTTTCACCTCAAAGACTTTCATAATTCAGATTAAAAATCTTGCCCCTTAATATTTTCTTCATCACCTTGATAAACAGCTTAAAGTCATAGTCCTGATAAGTTGTCACATTATCTTTTTCTTCGATAGAAATGGCTTGTAGTTGATTAATTTCTGAATACCATACAAACATCACATCAAAACAAGGCACAAGCACAACAGTGCGCCATACTCCTGTATCTGATCCAGGTGCTTTGCTGTATGTGCTGTATGTGTCCCATTGTACCTGATGTAAATGCTTTAACTTGCGATATACAATCTTTGCTAAACTTTCACTCATTCTTATATCCTTTTTAAAATCTTATCAAGGGCATCTACAACCATGTGCTGAAATTCCCAAACAGCACTTAGGTGCTTTAAAACAAACTTTTCTAATTTTAATAAGCGATAGCTCTGATAAACATATAAAACACCTAAAAAGATAATACAAATAAATTCAGCATTCATCTTTCAATTTCCTAAACATTCAACTTTTGCCGTTCAAACGTTACACTTTTAACCGTCAAAACGGCAAACGTTTTACTCTTCCGTAACCTCAACGTCTTTTATATGAACTTTGAATTGACCGCAAAAGGCAGCTTTAATCACATTCTCACACTCTGAAATATTGTTTAAACAATGTTTCCTTAAATCTTTTAGCGACATTTTTTGAAAATTCTCGTCTAAATCTTCTCTATTATGTTCCTGTGTAATCTCAACGATAGTTTTAACCTTAATCATTTTCTTTTACCTCAACTCCAAAAGGTTGCCATTCGCCATAATCATTCATGATTTCAGCATAATCAAACCACAGTCCTAAATTTCTCCCCTCAATGTTAGGCTCACAAATACCTTTCAAATCAACGTCAATTCTGTTAATTACTATTGTACTTGCAACACGTAGGGCTTTCTTTTCTCTGTATTTAAAATAAAGATCTAGTAACATTACTGGAGTAAAATCTTCTTCTGTAATATGAGAATTAAAAGATAAAAATTGATAAAACTCATATAAGTTTTTAAAAGGTCGATACTTCTTTTCTTTTGGCTTGTCTTCTTTAACTGCTTCTAATGGTAAAAAGAAAGAATACCTATTTGTTGGAGTACGAAAACAAAAAGCATGATCATCAAGAATTTCTGCAATCATTCTTGTGCGGTTATTTTCTGTTTTTAACTCTTCTATGTTATCAGCAAAATACCCCTCGTCTCCAACCTTAACATCATGTCGGTTAGCCCAGGACTTAACATCTTTAATATCAAATTTCATATATATCAATCCTTAAAACAACTAATGTACACTTCTATCAACACAGCTATAGCAATTACAACAAATAAAAATATATTGCCGTAAATCTCTTGATCCATTTATTCTTCCTTTTTACCGTTAATAACTTCATTTAATGAAATGAGCACACCACAATGTCTGCTCAATACATGAAATACAGCTAGCACTTTGTTTCTATAGTCAATCATTTTTGTTAAGACAAAATATAGAATTATCAGATTGATAACTGAAAAAGATAGTGCGATCCTTACCATAAGCTCATACATAATCAATCCTATTTAAAAAAGTTCTTACAGTCGTTTAAATCTTCACATTCAATACGTACAATGATTACGATGTGACCGTCAATATTCCCCGATCCAATACTGTGTACTTTACAATCTAAAAGTTTTGATGATTTATTTACTGCGTATTTTCTAAATGAACAAACACTCCCAAATCTATATTCACCAATTTTTAAAAAAATAAACCCATCATCTGTAATATCATCTATAAAATCTCTTAATGTCATTTGTTACTTTCCTTACTCATCTTCCTTGTCTAAATTTAAGTTCTTATATGCAATTACAAGATCAACTTTCTTTGAACACTTGTAGTTGTAAATGTCATTGACTAAGTACAATGCATGTTCAACAGTTCTTAATCTTGGTAGTTCCTTGTCTTTGCGTTGATCGAACTTGTTTATCAGTTTGTTTGGTTCGACCAAGAAATTTTTTAATAGTTTATATAAAATAGAAACAAGAGCTCTTCTTGCATCAGCTGTGACTTTGAATTGTTTTAAGCAAACGTTAATAATAGATAGTCTCTGAGATATATCAGCAATTCTTTCAGGAAGATCCAAATTACCTGCTTTTATCATTTCAGTTGAAAAATACTTTTCATTTAGAACTGCTCTTTTTAAAACCTCAAAAGAATAAAAAATAGATTTTTTGTCAGATGAATACGGTCCCCAAAGTTCTAATAAATTTTGATAAGACTTAGCGCCTTTAGAAGCATAAAATTTAACGTAGTCGATTACATTCCAGTTTTTAGCATTAGCATTTAGAGAAATACAATCATCATCAATAAAAGCACCTTTAATGTAATAAACAGGTAGATTTAATTGTTTTACAGCAGTAAAACGATGCTGACCATCTACAATGTTGTAATTATCATCAACTAAAATAGGCACTGGGTAATAACCTTTTGCTTGAATTGACTTAACAATTTTTTTTACTTGATTCTGATTTACTGCTCTATTGCTTTCTAAGAAATTAAAAATAGAGTAATTCTCGGTAACATATACCTTGATGTCGCTTTCTTTATCAAACATTTCTATTCCTCGTTTTGTTCAAAATATTTTTGTAACTTATTATCTAAATCGCTATATTCTTTTTGATCATCTGATGTATCAACATCATAGTTAAGTTGATCGGATAGTAAGTCAAAAAAATATTCTTTGACTGCTTGATGAATTAAAAGCAACTCATCCTTTGTTAAATCTACTGTCATTTAAAGCACTCCAATGTTGTTTGTTCTTCCTTAAAAGGGATATTCATATAAGACATTACATTTTTTAACCCTAATGTATTCATGCAAAAATCATATTGTTTTGGATGTGTTTTTTGCATAATTTGAAAACGATTAGGAGTTTCATTTTGTACTCCGTACATACAAAACATACAACCTGTACGTTTTACCCCTGTTGTGTAATATTCGCCGTTTTCCTTTTGTTTAATTTCTCCATAAACTGATGCTATTTTTAAATTATGTTCTACGATGTATTGCAGTATGTCTTGCTCTGTCCAAAATGACATAGGACGTGATAATGGTCGTTTAGCATTAAAAGCATTGCAACCAAAACGCAACCAAGTATTTAAACGCAAAATACTTTCGTCTGTCATTGTTGCGATAATTCCTTTAGCTCCTGTTTCTCTTTCATATCTAATAAAAGGCTCTTTTTTCATAACTTTGCAGCACTTATCAGAAATCTTAAAAGGTGCGTTTAGCATAAATTTCCATTTTTCTGACAACTTATATGATTTTGTTTTATTTCCGTTTAACCTTAAATTTCTTATATATTCGCTTTTGGTATTTCTAATATCTGCAATATATGAACTTTGTTCTTTGCTTATAACAGGATAGCCATACCTACTAATTACTTCTTTAAACATCATCTTAGGAGTAATTACTTTTACATTATTTTGCGACATGGCAAATTTTTTAACTTCTGGATATTCAAGCCCTGTATTGCAAAATACAGCAGGTACATCAGGAAATATATCTTGCAAAATATCTTTTAAAACAGTGCTATCTTTTCCACCACTAAAAGCTAGATATACGTTACCGTTGTATTGAATATGCCATTGTTTTAATCTGCGTTTTGTCATTAAGATTTTTGCATCTAATGGTAATGATTTTTTTGTTGCAATTCCCACAATGTATGAGCGCTCATAAATCTAAGCTCCTGTACTACCAAAACCGCCTGCACCACGATGAGTATCAACACCAATAACCTTACCTTCAATCATCTTGATATTTGGTAAAGGTAAGATAACCAACTGAGCAATACGATTGCCCTTAAAAATCCATGTTACGTTAAAAGGCTCTAATACAACTCTGATTGAACCTGTATAACCAGCATCAACAACGCCAATCGGTGTACCAATGCCTTTAACGTTGAATGATGAGCGTGGACATACAAGACCTACATAACCTTCGGGAATTAGAATATGTACACCAGTATCAATGGTATTAGCTTTGTTAGACTCTAACATCTGATCTTCCATACATGAAAGATCAAAGCCTGCATCACTGTCATGTGCTCGCACTGGAGCATAAGCACCTTCATCTAATTCATATTTAATTTTCATATTTCTTGTTCCTTTAGTTCCTTAAAATTGAGTTCTACAAACTCTGTAAAAAAATACTTAAATTCTTGTATTGCTAAATGTAAGTCGTTGCTATCACTGGCAGATGTCTTAATCTTTTTTAAACAATACCTTTCTTTAAGCACATCAAATAAAAACTCGTGATTCGTTCTAAACGTTTTCATCATTTCCTCTAACAAATCAGCTTGTGCTTTTTTACAAAAACGTTTAACTAAAAATGTTTCACTTTGCTGATGTGCTGGAGATTCATTTTTAAACTTTGTTAATTTTTGCCTTGCCAGTGTCCCCCATAAATCAAGTAAATTACCGATCGTTAAATCTGCGTCTATCCACTGTTGCAAAATGTCAGCTTTCATCTGTACTGTCAGATTTAGTTTCTTCTTCGTACAATGTTTCTGAGATGTCATGTAAATACTGATCTCCTAATTGAAAAGGTAACTTTCCTAACTCCTCTAATTCGATTACGTGCATTACTACAAACTCTTTTTCAGGTACAACACGGGTATCTACTGAAAAGAATTTAATTAAGCTGTCGTCTTTGTATAAACATTCGCTTTTAGTTCCAGCATCGAACAAAGCCTTTAAGCGGTTGTCTCCATCGTGAATGCGATAGTCTTTGAACACGATAGTCACAAAGCAGCAAACAGGCTTTTCAATCACTGGCAAATGACCTTTACGTAAAAGACAACGTGCTGCATTGATCCATCTGTTATATGCGGTTGTATTCTTGATACAGCCTTTCTTTGAACGAAAACTAGAGTAATAACCACCCGCAAACTGATTTTTAATAGCGCTCCAGTTCACAGTTGTTTTCTGATTCACTGATGGAGGCAAAGGTAAAATAACCTCACGACCTGTGATTTCTTTACCGTTCAGCTTGATAGTTACTGTCTTTTGACCAAAAGCAAAAATATTCATAGTTATGCCTTAGTGTTTAATGGTGTAATACCAAATGAGCTGAGAACTGCATTTAAAGCATCTAAGCCATTCTTAAAACGCTGACCGTTTATCTCAACGTTAAATTCAGTCTCCTGATGAACAGGGTTCTTTAACTCAGGAATTACAGATTTGTTTTGCTCGAAGGTTACGACCTTAGCCTTCTGCTTTGAGAAGGAGTAAATGTCTGTAAGTGCTTTTCTGCACTTATCAGCCTTACCAATAAAGCGAACTCTAACCACTGGTGAGAAGTGATTGCGACCTTGAATCAGGTTAGGACAAGTCATACCTCTTGCAAACTCGCCTCGTGCATTTACGTAGGCATCTACGAAGGCTTTACGATCAAAAGGATCTTGTGCTGTTGAGTGCATACCAAATTCAGCAAGGGACCCAAAAGCACTTCTAAAAGCAAATACAGCTCGTGGATCATCACAGATATAATCACAGCCTGTATCCAGGTGATCGTTAATCTGATTGTAGAAATTATTAGCCTTAGCCTTTAAAGCCTCTGTATCAATACCCTTTAAACACTTTACCTGCTCGTAAATATCTGCAACTGTTGGCATGAACTTTGATTTTTGAAGGTGAAGAGATACAGCATTTCTTACATCTTCAAAGTCAAATTCTTTTAATGCGTTGAATACCAAGCCGTAAGCCTGTTCGTTAATCTCACGACCATACAGAACAGAGACTTGTTTCCACAGCTCAACAAAAGGTTTAATGTCTTTCTTTTCCATAGTTATTTCCTCATTAGTAAGTTTGAATCGTTAATTGAAAAATCAGCATCAATGATGTTTTTATCATCAGAAAACTGAGTATCTGCAATACCTTGTGCTATGCGGTCAACGTCAGCATCACTGGTAGCAGCTGCTGTTTTAGGCTTAGGCTGACGACAAGGAATAGGATATTCAACAAATCGCATACACCACTGAGCGACTGTTGCTTTTAAATTTTTTACAGGAGCGCCTTTATTGTTTTTCCAATTCATAGATGCATAGTGGAGGTAGAACCTGTCAGCCATTAAGGTGCAGTTCATCATCTCTAGCTGAGGATATTTAGAAATGTACTTGTCTTTATAGTCTAAAAAGATTTTCTCTATGTAAGCAGTGAAATCTTCCTGTGAGAACTCTTTAGATACTATATATATACTATCTTTAGATCTACTATTATTAATAATACTATTATGTATAAGGAGGAAAATGTCATTTTGACTATTTCGATATGGTCGATTTGACACTTTCGGTGTAGTCATTTTGACATTTTTGGAGGTCAAATTGACTATATCAAAACTTGTAAAATATTCACTTTTTACAGTAATACTTCTCACCTTTTTGAAATTGATTAGCTGGATATTGCTTTCAATCAGCTTGTTATCTTCCAACTCTGAAAATGATCTTTGTACTGAACTTAAAGACAAGTGCAGTTCTTCTACTGCCTGTTGATTAGAATAGAAAACAGCTTTATCAGCTCTTGTCGACACAGAGGTTAAAAAGAGAATACGAGCAAATAAAAGCTTTGCTGATAGCTTTAGCTTTGCATTGCTAAGTATATCTTCTGTTAAGAGTACGTTTACTGTTTTCACTTTAAATATTTCCTTTAGGTTTTTATATACCTTATGTTTAAGTATTTTATACCTTAGCTTTATTTTTGCAAGTAAAGATTTAAAATTTTTTAAATCTTTAGTATATACCTATTTAACAAATTAAATTTTTTGTTGAATTTTTTATTGCTTTGCTTTATTATTTACAACTTTTTGTTTATTAAAAACTAACGCTAGGTTTATACAAAGTTAAAAGGAGAATATATGTATAACGCAAAAACTGTATGCGAAAGCTTAAGAAAGCTCACGACAGAAAGGAATATAAAGAAAACAGATTTAGCGAAAGCTTTAGGTGTAACTTACCCAACGATTGTGAAATGGCTTGATGGTAACTTGCTTCGTCCTTTTAGTGATGAGGTTGTGCATAACATGGCTAATTATTTTAATGTGCCTATTGAAGAAATAGCAGGTGAGCAATCTGTTTCTTTTGTTGTTAATACTTTGACTTATTTCGATAACAAGCTACAGCTAATAACTATGCCTGAGCCTTGTTTGACTATCAATAAAGAGATATTCGACAGTTTTAAGTTGACAATAGATAAATGCTTTTGTGTTTTAGCAAACAGTAATTATAAGAACATAGCAGCAGGTGACCGACTACTGGTAACTACAATTGAGAATGAAAAAGTTGAAAATGACAGCGTTTATTTTTTAGTAATGGAAGATGCGCTTGTTATCAGGAAGGTTAAATACAATCCAATCATCGACCAGGTATCCATTATCAACGGTGATGATGCTGTTAAGATTGTAGTTCCAAAGATTGAATTTTTTAACATGATGAGAAAAGTATATAAGATCTTATTTATTGAAAGAATAATGTAGAAAGGCTTATTTTATCTCATAGTGTCAAATTGACTATTTCGATATATTCAAAATGACACTATCTGAAAGGAATGTACTTTAAAGATAAATTTACTTGCAAAATTCGTAAAGCTGTTCTATATTGTATTTGTGACCGAAAATCACGTACGATCAACAGCGAATGATTTATGCGATAAATAAATCATATCCCACCTTATAAATACACTATCTTAGGATAGCTGTATCTGCTGTATGGTGAGTGTGGTGTGAATATATTGAATAAACACCGGTACGATCTGTTGACGTATTTTTCGGCACTCACCGCCCATATTTTTTTTATGAGCTATCGAAAAAATCTTTATTCAACAGGAAAAACAAATGATTAACAATCAAGTATTAAATTCAGAACTTGTACGTATTGAAAACGAACAACCTGTCACCAACTCTTATATTATTGCTAAATGGGCTGATAGAGATCATCGTGAGGTAACACGTATTGTTACAAGAAACATTGATATATTAAAGCGATTCGGAGGGGTGGATCAAAGATCCTATCCTTTAAAAACAAATGGCGGAGTTCAACAAATCAAAGCTACAATCTTAAATGAAGAGCAGGCAATGTTTGTGATCTTATCAATGCGTAATAATGAGAAGACAAAGCAGTTTAAAGTGGAGCTTATCAAAGCCTTTAAGCAATGCCGTGAGGAGTTGGCTAAACAAAATCAGCTCTTAACAGACCAAGAAATAGAAAACACAGGTATAGATGAATTTTGTAGAGGTTATGATGCTGGTTATAAAAAATACGCAGACAGCATGGAAACTGCACATGAGCTAGAATCAGACACTGGCACCGTTTCTTTAGGGCTTAAGAGAAATAGCTTAGTGTATGAATACATTAAGTTACAAAAAAAGATTAAGGCTAACAAAGCCCAGTGGGAGCAGGAACTCAAAGAATTTGATTCTGTTATTAACAGTGCGTTTGAACTTAGTGAGGATTTAAAAACATTAAGTAAGTAAAAAAAAGAAAAGACTTAGATTTTAATATGTCTAAGTCTTTTAGTTTTGAGTTGTTTATAACTTCAATCTAGCGCTCTAGCACCAGTTGAATGACACTTACAATCAGTTAAAAAACAATCTTTTAAAGTAAAGGCGCTTTCAATACTAAGTTCCATTTTACTGTCATCAGTAAAATGGATTCTGTATTGAGTAAACAGTTCGTCTGTACTTAATTCTTTAGTTTTAGTCAAATCAATCAAAGAGTATATTTCTTTTTTAGTTTTTAAACTACTGCAATATACATATCTCTCTTTTAATAACTGACAAACTGCTAGAGCTATGCTTTCGGTTTTTAGTAAGTCCTTAAGTTTGTTAAAAGCAATTTCATCTTTACTTTTCTGTTCATTCTGTTCATTCTGTTCATTCTGTTCATTCTGTTCATTCTGTTCAT
>OIZI01000072.1_pt1 | contig 49252 bp, 37 predicted proteins | sample 1588441 | NCBI WGS metagenome assembly OIZI01 (sample SAMN03283284) | human gut metagenome | biome: human-associated habitat; material: feces | host: Homo sapiens | place: Peru | collected 2012 | reverse complement strand
AATCAAGCCCTGCATCATCTTCTTGTGAGTAGTCCTCCGGCTTTTCATCCATTTGCTCGATATATTGGATGCTTGGAGCGCATATAATTGCGCCTGCCGACTCGCCGATCATCAATTTTCCATTTGCCAATTCCTTTTTCAGCAGTCCATCAGTTCCCGTTTTACGGAGCTGGTCCATAAGAAAGAAAGAATTTCCGCCGGTAAAATATATCACATCTGCTTCTTCAAAAACAGACTGTATCGTTGAATAAGCCTCCGTTGAAATATCAATTTCAGTTACGATTGCTCCCAACTTTTTGAATAATTTTCGAGCCGAGCCGACATAACCGGTGTAGCCTTCACGCAGCGAAGCTGTTGGAATAAATGCGACTTTTTTATTTTCAATTTCTTCCTTTATCAGACTTCCTACACTTGAAAAGTGCGAACATAAAAACAGTTTCATCAATATTCTCCTTTATATATAAATATCGATTTGTCAGTCTCATTCTATCACACACTCGGTACATTTCCCGGCTCGCGTATCACAGCGGCGGTGCGGCAGATCACGAGTTATAGCTCGGCAATCTGCTCTACTGCATACAGCGGCAAATTCACAAGCCGGTCTTCTTTTTTGAAATCCGCCATTGAAGTACGGACGGCGATTTCGGGTGTGAACTTCTCCTGATAGGTTTTCAGGCTTTTTGCCCGGAGGTTGGTTTCAGCCTTCACCTCTACCGGAATCACCTGCTCGCCTGCATCCACGATGAAGTCAATTTCGCAGGAACCTCTGTCATTGGTGTAGTAGTAAACGCCCAGATCCTCAATGGTTTTCAGCTGCTGGCAAACATACTGCTCCGTAAGGGCACCTTTGAATTCAATAAAGAGGTCGTTTCCGTCCAGTAAGGTGCGCTGACGAAGGCCTGCCATACACCCAAGCAGTCCCACATCCACAAGGAACAGCTTGAATGCCTTTAAGTCTTCATAGGCCTTCAGGGGAATTCCGCCAGCGTTTACACGGCTGATCTTATGAACCAGTCCGCAATCGGAAAGCCACAGAATCGCCGTTTCATAATCCTTGGCTCGTGCGCCTTCTCGAACGAGGCCATAGACGAACTTTTTGTTTTCTCTTGCCAACTGCGAGGGAATGCTGTTCCAAAGCATGCGGATCTTGGGAACGATCTCATTCGGCGCGTGTTTGGAAAAGTCCTGCTCATAAGCGGCAAGGATTCTCTTTTGTATCTCACGGACCTCATTAAAATCCTTATTCTCCGCAAAGCTCTGCACCGCTTCCGGCATACCGCCCACAAAATAGTACTGCTTGAGCACATCAATGTAGGTCTGCTTAAAGCTCGTGATCATTGGATAATCCTGCTTGCTGAGCAACTCTGCAAAGCGATCCTTGCCGGTGGCCATCAAAAACTCCTTGAAAGAGAGCGGGTATAGCTTCAAAAAATCCACTTTGCCCACAGGGAAAGAAGTGCCTTCGTGCAGGGCAATGCCCAGCAGAGAGCCTGCGCATACAATGTGGTACTCCGGCGCGTTTTCGTAAAAGTACTTGAGAGAGCTGAGCGCTCTTGGCACTTCCTGTACCTCATCAAAAATCAGGAGGGTGTGGTCGGGATCAATTTTTCGACCGGAATACAATTCCAACCCCATGATCAAACGATCTGTGTCCAGATCAGAGGCAAACAGCTCGGCCATTCTGGAATTGGAATCGAAGTTGATATATACGGTATCGGTATAATAGAGCTTTCCGAATTCCTTCATCAGCCAGGTTTTCCCGACCTGCCGCGCGCCTTCGATAATCAACGGCTTCCGCCGCTTGCTTTCTTTCCATTTCAATAACTTTTCCATCGCGATTCGGTACATACTTGCACCCCCCTATCTCATACTGCAAATATAGTATACCACCGAATCGCAAAAAATGCAATGAATTTTGGGATTTTATCTACATTTTTTACAGTGAGCTTTTGATGCGCATACACACTTTTCACAACGAACTCAGAAAATGCGTTCATGATATCCGCAAAATACAGCTCAAATGTGTCAGGCTCGTAATTGCCTCCCAATGGCAGTTCTGGAAACTCCATACACAAAACATGGGCGATTGTCAATCCGCTTCGCACATTTCATGAGCGAATAGAGGTCGCTCCGCACACATTTTTAGATTATCGACCTCATTAGTTTATGATAGCCGCAAGGTTTTGATTCCTTGCGGCTATCATTGGTTACTTCATGATTTTCAGCAACAGCGCATTGATATCTTCCGTCGGTTTGCCCTGCGCGACCAGCTTGTTTCGGAACCCCAGGAGCGCATATTTAGCAAGCCGGAGTTCTTCCGGATTTAACTCAACAATTCGCTTATCCTTTTTGCGTCTGAACATATCAGGCACCTCCGTCCTTTGATCTGTCTTCATTGTAGTGGCGGAAGTGCTGTGCTGCAAATGTGCGAATGATTTCATCGCTCCCTGTCATCGCTGGAGCGGCTCGGTTCTTCATCGGCTCGCTCACCGTCCACGATCTCATTTTCCGTCTTATCCAGGTTTAGCAGGGCGTTCAGCTCGTTCAGACGGGCGGTTTTCGCTGCAAGCTCTTCCTCCTGGGGAAAGGGCTTCTGTACCTCAGCCTTTGCGTTTTCAAGCTGAACCCGGGTGTTCTCCAGCTGCTCGGCACACGCTGCCATTCGTTCCTCAAAAGAACTGAGGGTGTTATCCAGTCGCTGAATGTTGCCGAAGATGTCCGTTCCCAGCGTGACCGTATGCCGCAGCTGATGAATCAACGTGATCTTATATTCCCGGCTGAAGGTGTCGAAGGACAGCTCCATATCAAAGCCTCGGTACTGACCGATGGGAATCGGCTCTGGGCTTGTCATGGACTTGCAAAGGCCAAGAATGGCATCGCCGGCAGCCTTCTTTTCCCTTACCGTGCCACCCGGCATAATCATCGGAGAGAAACCGTCCTCGTCGGGCTCGGTATTTCTTTTTCGCTGGTCAATATCCGCCCGATAGCCCTCAATGCGCTGCTCCAACGATTTGATTTTCTGCGGAAACTCCTTCAGGATTTGATCCTCCAGCGAATAGCGTTGGCTCAGATGGTTGGCCTTGAGCAGCTTCAGACGGGACACATCAATGTCCAGATCCATCTTCTCCTTGATGTGGGGATTGCCGGCGCACAGCGCCTTGATTTCCGCATAGCTCAGGGCAGTTTCGTCAATGTCCTCCGCAGAGCGCACCGGGGATTTGCTGGTCATGATCTGCCCAATGAACTTCTGCTTAGATTCCACCAACTGATACAGGTAGCTGTCGAAGGTGTTCTCCGTGACATAGGTGTAAATATCGACCTCCTTGTTTTCGTTGCCCTGGCGGATGATTCGTCCTTCCCGCTGCTGCAGGTCAGACGGTCGCCAGGGACAATCCAAATGGTGGAGTGCCGCGAGCTTCGTCTGCACATTGGTTCCGGCTCCCATTTTCTGCGTGGAACCGATGAGCACCCGCACCTGACCGGAGCGCACCTTGCCGAACAGTTCTTTCTTTTGCGCCTCGGAGTTTGCCGTGTGGATGTAGGCGATTTCCTCTGCGGGAATGCCTTTCTCAATGAGCTTTTTCCGAAGGTCATCATAGACATTAAACTTGCCGTCGCCGTGGGGCGTAGAGAGGTCGCAGAACACCATCTGCGTCGACTTCCGGTCGGCGGTGCGCTGCCAAATGTCAAAAACATTCTCCGCACACGCGCCCACCTTACTTGTCTCGCTGTCGGGGAGTATATCATTCATGAGCCGCTGGTTCAAGGCGAGCTTTCTGCCGTCGTTGGTGATAAGCAGCATATTATCTACGCTGGAATCGACCATTTTGTTGCGGACACGTTCTGCTCGTTCCGAAAGACCGGCAATCATCTCTTTTTGTGTCTCAGAAGGCTTCAAAACAACGCTGTGGTAATGAGCCTCCGGCACAGGGAGCTTGAGCATATCCGCCGTTTGGATGTCTGCGGTCTCCTTGAACATGGACATGAGCTCCGGCAAGTTATAGAACTTTGCAAACCTTGTCTTGGCGCGGTAGCCGGTTCCTTCCGGAGAAAGCTCGATAGCCGTCACCGTCTCGCCGAAGGTAGACGCCCATGCATCGAAGTGGAGAAGGTCGTTCCTTTTGAGTGTGCTGTACTGGAGATATTTCTGCATGGTGTACATTTCAACCATGCTATTGGAGATGGGCGTACCGGTGGCAAACACAACGCCTCTGCCGCCGGTCAACTCATCAAGATACCGGCACTTCATATACAGGTCGCTGGACTTCATCGCCTCGGTTTGGCTGATGCCGCCTACATTCCGCATTTTTGTAAATGCGGCGAGGTTTTTATAGTAATGCGCCTCATCAATGAAGATACGGTCAACGCCCAGTTCTTCAAAGGTCACAACATCATCCTTGCGGGACTGATCGTTGAGCTTGTCCAACTTCTGCTTGACCGTTTTCTTGGTTCGCTCCAGCTGCTTGATAGAGAAGTTATCGCCACGGTTTTTCTTCAATTCGGAAATCCCGTCCAGCACTTCGTCAAGCTGTTGTTGCAGGATGGCTCGCTGCCGTTCAATAGACATGGGAATCTTCTCAAATTGGCTGTGACCAATGATGACCGCATCGTAGTCGCCGGTGGCAATGCGCCCGCAGAACTTCTTGCGGTTCTTGGTCTCAAAGTCCTTCTTGGTGGCCACAAGAATGTTGGCGGAGGGGTAGAGCTGGAGGTATTCGCTCGCCCATTGCTCCGTCAGATGATTGGGGACCACAATCAGGCTTTTTTGACACAAGCCCAGCCGTTTGCTCTCCTGCGCAGCCGCTACCATCTCGAAGGTCTTCCCGGCCCCCACTACATGGGCAAGCAGGGTGTTGCCGCCGTAGAGGATATGGGCAATGGCATTGACCTGATGCGGCCTCAGTGTGATCTCCGGATTGATTCCCACAAAATTCAGGCGGCTGCCGTCATACTCGCGGGGGCGAATGCTGTTGAACTTCTCATTATACAGCTTGGTCAGCTGCTCACGGCGTTCCGGATCGCTCCAAATCCAATCAGCAAAGGCCTGCTTAATAAGCTCCTGCTTGCCCTGTGCGATGGCGGTTTCTTTCTTGTTGAGCACAGCCGTTTTTCTGCCGTTTCCGTCCTCGATGTAGTCAAAGATTCTTACATCTCGGAGGTTCAGGGTTTCCTCCATGATCTTATAGCCATTAACTCTGCCGGTGCCGTAGGTGTTGTGGGCTTTTACATTGCTACGGTCATAGGATTTCCCCTCCACATTCCATTCGCCGGTGTACTGCGCGTAGTGAACATGGATGTTCCACTGGCAGTAGCGAGAGGTACTGAACAGTTCAAACATGAACTCCTCAATGATTTCCGGAGGCAGCCATGTTGCGCCCAGCCTTACGGAAATCTCACTTGCCGTCAGGTCAACCGGCTGCACCGCCTCAAGCGCACGAATATTCTCACCGTAATCTTCGGGGTAGAGCTCCGCACTCCGCTTTGCCCAACGGAGCTTTTCACGGACATTGCCGGAGAGATATTCATCGGCAGGGAGATACTTCGGCTTGCCGTCCTCTTCGCTTATGTGCATGGGGTTGAGGAAAATAACACCCTTCAAATCCTCAAACAGCTCCTGCTCGGTTTTGCCGGTGAGCTGCGACATATACGGCATATCGATTCTTGCTTTTTCTGCAAGGGACAGAGCATAGGCCTCGGAAGCCGTGTCAACCGACTGCACCGTTACCTTCTGCTTGATGGTTCGTTTGGAGAACATATCTGCCTTGCGGAGGAAGTTGCCCTCATCATCCAGCACCTCCAGCGAGGCAAGCAGGCAGTAGGAGCTGTCGGAATTGAAAGCCGAATTGTTGGCTCTTGCGCTGATAAGCCCATATTTTTTGCTGAAATCATCATAGAGGCGATTGAGTTTTTCCTGCTCTGCCTTGATATCGCCATCGGGATAGTCCTCCGTCTGGTACTCGATCAGCGTCCGGACGCAGTCTCGGATACCGATCATGCCCTTGATACGACTTTCGGCAGTCGCGGAAACATCTACGGGATTCATGCGGCTGTTTTCACGGTAATAGATTTTACCGTCCACCACCGTGAAGCTGAAATTGCGCACATCAGGGTCAGCAGGAATAGAAAGGTCCTCATCCTCCGCTTCAAGATCGTCGATTTCAAATTCGGTAATCTCGGCATGAATGTTCTGGATGGCATCCTGCAAGAGGTCCCCAGGCTCTGCATTTTCATAAGCAATACAGGCGGACTCCATGCCGTGAGGCCCGCTGACCATCTGCATGTCGCCCAACACCATTTCAGGGTTGTCCACAAAATAGGCGTTCATCCGGATGCCATTGGCGTCGGTGGCCAGATGCACCCAATCGGGCTCAATATCCACCAATCGATCACGCTTTTGGAGGAAGATAATGTCCGATGTGACCTCTGTGCCGGCAGCGGCCTTGAAGGTATCATTCGGCAGCCGGATAGCGCCGAGCAAGTCGGCTCTCTGCGCGATATACTTTCGAATATTGGGATTTTCCTTATCCAGCGTACCCTTTGAGGTAATGAAGGCGATCACGCCGCCGGGTCTCACCTTATCCAAAGTGCGGGCGAAGAAATAGTCGTGAATGAGAAAGTTGTGCTTATCGTAGCGCTTGTCGGGCACCTTGAATTGCCCAAAGGGGACATTGCCGATTGCGGCGTCAAAGAAGCTGTCGGGAAGGTTTGTATTCTCAAAGCCCTGCACCGCGATGCTGTTTTTCTGATACAGCTGCTGGGCGATTCGCCCGGAAATACTGTCCAGCTCCACGCCGTAGAACTTCGCGTCATTCATGCTTTTGGGAACAAGCCCCATAAAGTTGCCGACGCCGCAGGAGGGCTCCAGCACATTGCCGGTCTGGAAGTGCATATTCTCCAAGGCACTGTACACCGCCTTGATCACCACGGGCGGCGTATAGAAGGCCGTCAGCGTGGATTCTCTCGCCGACGCATATTCCTCATCGGAAAGCACATCCTTCAGCTCGGTATAATGGGGATTTTCCTCCTTGAAGAACTCGGATAGACCGCCCCAACCCACATAGTCGGCAAGTACGCGCTGCTCCGTGGGTGTTGCCAATCGGTTTTCCGTATCCAGCTTATTCAGGAGCTGAATGGCACGGATATTGTGATAGAACCGTTCCAGCGGTGTGCCCACACCGATATCATCGCTCTCGATTTGGAAGTTGGTTCGGTACTCGGTGTTGATTTCCGGATGCAGCACATGAGGCGCAACCCTGGAGGATCTTTTCACCTGCGGAGGCGGGGCGAGCGATTCTTCCCGGTCATCCAGCAAGGCCTCCGCATTGGAATAGGTCACAACCTCGCCGTCTTTGACGGTGCTGATGGGCAGAGCATCCAATTCTTCGTCCGTTAGGCTCTCAATTGCGGAATCGTCTTCTGCCAAATCTTCCGTTTCTCTGAATACCCGTGTGCCGTCCGCACCAAACTCCGCCTCATATCGGTCAGTCTCTCGCGCTGCTTCCCGGTCTGCCTCTAAAGACAGAATATCCTCGTGAATCTTCAGGAGGTTTTCCGGCGTGAACTCGATATAATCGCAGTCCATCTCATAGTCATTTTCAGCTTCCATGAAGAACGGAGTATTGATGTCCGCAAGGAACTGATCCGACATTTCTTCAAGGTCATTTCGGAAGTCGGCGGCGTTTTCCGGATGGTTGGCAATGTCATACTGCTCGACAAGCTCTTCAAAAACAGAGAAATCAAGGTCACCGGAAACATACTGTCCACCTGCATCTGCATCGGGATTGAAGTAGATCCAGTGAACCTTGTTGCTGCCGGTGTCAAGGGATATTCTCGCCTTCGTATTGTCTGCGACAGGGGGTTCTTCCACGACTTGCAGCAGCTTGTCATTCAGCGGATTTTCTTTGAGCCGGTTATCGAACTCCTCACGAGACAGCTCTTTGTTAAACAGCGGGAACTGTGTATCAAAGAGGACGACCTTCTTCTCGTCAAAAGACAGCAGCTCGTATTCCTGCGTGCCGATATAGACCGTATCACCGAGATGATAGCGGTATTCCTTCTGGGGCTCCGGCGGAGGGTTCAGCTCATCGAAGGTCGGCTCAAGCGGCTTTGCCACATCGCTGTTCAACGCTTTCAGCATAGCCTCGCATCGTGCGGTCAGGTGGGTGTTGTCCGCAATGATCGCATTCATCGCCTCGCGCATCATGGGGAGGATGAAGTCACCCTCCGCAGTACGGGCGTGCATTTTCTTTTCGCCCACGCTGAACGCGCTCCAGCAGCTTGACAAATCATACAGGTTCAGCGCTTTGCTTTCCTCGCCGAGCTGCGTCACGAAGTCGTTATAATCATAGACAATCGACCGGAACTCCTCAGAGATTTCACCTTGTTTCCTCCGAGCTTCTGCCTGCTCCCGGTAGGCGGGGTAGTAGTCCTTCTCCGCTTGGCTCAGGTAGCGGTCGGCTCGGATCAGCTCCCCGATCCGCTTCTCGACCTTGTTCCACCGCAAAAGCAGTTCCGCATCGGGCCGAGAGATTCTGCCTCTGCTGATTTTGATTCCCTTGGCGTCGTGGCTCTCATCGAGATTTCTGCCGGAAACGGCAGGATACGCGCCGCCGATGCCGTATTCGTTTTTCAAAAAGGCGATATTGTTCTCGGAAGAATCCTGTTTGAGAAACTGCTCATAGATGCGGAATTTGCCCTGATGGATGCCGCTGCCCCGTGTCAGAATGGCGTCGATGTCCTCCTGAGAAATAGAAAAAGCGGAGGACATTTCTTCCTCCGCTTCTGCGATAATTTCCTGTTGCTGTTCAACTGTGGGGAACGTTACGCGTAGATCAGGTCGTTCAGAATCACTTCCTCCGCCGAGTGGCGAATGGAGTTCATCATCTGCACCCATCGCATCTGATCCTCCGCTTTCAGGCTCTCCGTCACTCCGTTCAGCGCCTTCATCTGCTCGGTCAGGTCGTCCAGCATCTTCTGTGCCTGCCGGTCCACCTCCTCCAAATGACTGTTCAGTGTTCCGTTCAGCAGCATCCCGGTGTAGATCCCGTCCCGGTGCTCGCGGAGGAATGTCCGCCGCAGCATTCCATACTTCCCAAGCTTCGGGCTCTCCGGCACGGTCAGATCGGGAATCAGATAATCCCCCTGCATCGTATAGGTCAGTTCCATGTTTGTTGCTCCTTTCCTTGTTTCCTGTTCGGTTCTTATGATACGCAGAAGGACCGGTCTGCGCAAATGTGCGAATCTGCCGTCTTTCTTCCTTCTCCATTTCCTTGACGGTTTCGCCCATTTCCCGGATGACCATCTCAGAAATATCGCTGACTGCGGCACCGAGCACGGAGATAACCTCCACGGTGTTGAAGTCAAAGAGATGGCTGAAATCCTCCCGGTCAAAATACTGCCTCGGTTCATAACCTGCACGGGAGAGCGCCATAAAAGCGACGCTGCTTTTCAGCGTGGTTTTCAGCCATGCCTCAAGGCTTGTGTCATCCAGCTCCTCCAGAAAGCTGCCGGCTTTGACAGCGTTCAACTCCATGAGATAATCTGAAAGATTATCCTCCACGGCATAACCGGAAATATCCATGAGAAGGTGCGGGAAATCTCGCGGCTCCTCCACATCGCCGAAGCTGGCCTGAAGGCTTTCAGATACCGCATATTCGTACTCCGGCTTCATCTGCCAAAGGGTGATGTTCCTTCCTGCACGGCTGTTGGTGTCGGAGATATCAAAGACATGTCTCAGCTTGTAGGGAACATCTCTGTCGATCAGCAGCGCGATGCCTTTCGTGCCCTTGTTTACCCATCTGCCGAGTTTATTCCATGTGTCGATTTCCGCACACGCCGTTGCATCTGGCTTCTGCGCATGGATGAGCAGCTGCTCCTTAAAGCTGTACTTGTAGTTGTTTGCCGCCGTAATCAGAAAATCGATATATCGGTCGGCATTGGAGGCGATATCCCTGGCAGTCTGGGATGCCATCTCCAAAATGATTCTGTATTTGCTCGGCATGGGAACTCCCTCCTTATCTTACTTTGATCGTGACCTCAACGGTCTGCGCATTCTCTCCGAGGATCGACGCAAATAAAAGCCCGGTTCTGGCGTTGGATACCTTCGTCACAAGCTCATTCAGCCGGCAGACGGTGGTGTTGATTTCTTTTTGGTTGTCTGCGTAATAGTAGCCCGTTTCATCGCTGCAAATAGGAAAGCCATCCTGCCGCAAGGCACTGATCTTGCGGCGAATATTTCGTCCGTCAAGCAGAAACAGCTTTTCAAGCTCCTTGCTGTGGATGGCATTTTCTTTGCCAATATGATTTTTGCGGAGATATTCGCAGATGGCTTTCTTCTTATCCATAGCATCTCCTTATCTCGCAGGTTCGTGGTCTTTTTGCTTATGAACCGCCGGTGGATTCTTCTCCATGTACTCCTTCACGGTAGTAAGCGTGCCCTCATAGTTCCAATCGTTTTCAGGATCAATGTCGCGGTAGGCGTTTCTCCCATCCGGTCGGGGCTCCAAGCGAATGGGTCTATTGGAAATCAACGTTCCCCAATGATTCACCATGATCCAGTTGGCAATCTGAACCGGCTCGCCCTGTTGGTCATCATCGTGGCGAACCTCGTACATGTACATACCCTGTGGAACGGTATCACGGTCTACCCGCAGGCAGGTAAAAAGCATGGGATGCCCCAGAACCGTCACATCCTCAAACTTCTCTGTCATGGCATTTACCCTCATCGTGCTTCACCTCTTTCCTTCGGCTTTCTGCGGGAACTGTCCTCTACGAAAAGTCCTTTTGGCAGTGTATCCAGGTCGTTCAGAAACGCACGGGAAATGGTCTTGCCATTCCGGTCTCGGTAGAGAACGACGCACAGCGGCTCTCCGTGATAGAGCGACTCCTTCAGATCCTCCAGGAAGCGCTGCTCATCGCTGTACTCAACGCTGCTGCATACTTTTCCGTTGAAAGCCAAATAGTCCAGTCTGGCAATATAACTTTCGCTCGGCAGTGCTTGGTTCATCGCGCTTCACCTCGTTCTCTCTGCCTGGTTGGAAAGCTCCAGCCGTACACTTTTCCGATCTCATCGCCAAGCCTGCGGGTGATGCGGGCAATGTCTGCTCTGGTGGCTGTGCCGTTGTAGATTTTTTCTTTGAGCCGGTCTTTCTGCGCCTGGGAAACATTGTCCTTATATACCCGATAGAGATAATGGTTTGTGCCGTCATGGTGGGTATCATCGCACCGAAGATCTCCGTTCTTGTCCACATACCATGTGGTGTAGTCGTAATCAGAGTAAAGGCAGTCCCGGATATTGCCGCTGGGAATTTCTTTGTATCCCGTGTGCCTGCCATTCCAAAGCCCCAGATCGGCAACAACCAGAATGGGCTGAGAAAGCTGGATGTCCAAATTGAGGCGTTCGTCCTCAAGGTAGTGCCCGTTTTCCTCATACATCATGGCGACGCGGTCGTCCTCGGAAAGCGTCGGATATTCTTCCTCCATCCAGTCTTTCCACTCCTCATAGTCAAGGTCGGCATTAGACCAGATACGATAATCGTCCTTACTCATCGTGCATCACCTCTGTCCTTCGGCATCACGGGCTTTCCGTCTGCGTCATAATTTCTCGGGTCTGCGGCGGGCACCTGAAAGCCGAACATAGAGCCGGCCTTCATCGCTTCTTCCTGCGCTCGGCTGACGCCGAGCTTTGCATTATACTCATTCGCGATGCTCCGGGCTTCGTCCTTGTCGGTGACGGGAATATCCGTCTTGAAGTAGCCCTTTTCGCCGCGCTTGATGATAATGATTTCGTCGCTGCCGGAAAGAACGCTGTAGCACCGCTCGGGCAGGTTGTCCCGAACCGGCTCGCAGGTATGGCCGCCGTATTCCATGCGCTCGGCAAACTCGCAGATGTGATAGAGGTTGCTCCCGATCTCCACATGGTAATCGTCGATATACCGGCAGGTGCGAATCTGGTCTTCATTCCACGAATAGTGGATTTTCACCTTGCCGCCATCCGGAATGCGAAACAGCTCCTTGTAATGGCTGTCAATAAAACGGATTCCTTTCTCTGCGTCCTTCAGGTGCTGATCGAGCCAATCCCGGCGATAGCAATAGCAGTACAGGTTGTATTCGCCTCTGTCCGGGTTCAGGCGCAGAAGATAGGCATATTTTTCGGTATCCACACGAACGCCATAGTAGCCTGGTTCCTCCTGCATACGGCTTTGGGGTGTGCAATAGCAGTACTTGGCAAGCGCCCTGCGGTTATGAAGAATGTCGCCTTCCTCACGCAGGGAGTTGATTACATCATCAAACTCCGCCTTGAACTCATCGGTTTTCAGCTCCTCCCGGAAATCAAACCAGCTGCTGAAAAAGCCGTTGCCGTCTGTATCCATGTCTGCCCGGAGGTGGCCGATCAGTCCGGTTTGCATGGAAATTTGCGTGCTCTGACGAAAGGTATATTTGTCCTCCGCCTCGATCATTGCTCTTTTTTCATACTCGATCATCTTGCGTCACCTCTTTCTTTAGCCGGCTTCTTTTCCTGCGCGTGCATCTCTTTTGCTTTCTCCAAGCCCTTCTGCGCCCATTCGGGAAGCTTCTTTTCATCCATGACGCCGAGAAAATCCGTGCGGTAAAAGGAGGTCTTTCTCCCGTCGAACAGAGAAATGCAGCAGCAGGTACGGCCTCGCGCATTGGCCTGCGCACCAAAACCGCCGGTACACAGCATAAGCTGGTGATTGGCGTGGCGGAACTCAGGCCGGAGAATGCTGCCCTTGACGACAACCACCTTGTTCTCGATGGAATCCTCATAGGAAATGGACTTACAACTATTTGTTGTGAGTTCCTCATTCATGCCGAGTTCCTTATCTGCTCGTTCATTTTCCTGGATGATTTCCTCGGCTGCGTCCGCTACGCGCTGCCCGAACACCTTTGCAATCTCTGCAAAATCGTCGCTGACCAGCACCCCGGAATAGCGTTCGAATATGGCGTTGGTCTCCACAAAGCAGCACATATACCGTTCATCCTTGTCGGCGTTGGGATTCTCGCCCAGAGCAATATCCTTGTGCCCGATATACATGGAATACTTTACGGAGTAATCTCCGATTTTTCTTGTCTCTTCCATAGCGTCTCCTTTTGCAAATGGGGCGGCATCTTTTTGCGGATGCCGCCCCTTGGCGTTTTTACTTTCTGTTCTTCAGGCGAAGAACGATCAGCCCTGCGATAATAAACACCACAAGACCGATGCCGATGATGACCTTAGCGTTCATGCTTGCCTACCTCCTTCTTCTTGCGGAAGGTAAAGAAAGCCGCCGCACCTGCACCGATTGCAGAGATACCGGCAAGTGCTGCCCAAAGAGGCATATTGGTGGTATCTCCGGTCTTGGGGATATCCGTAACAGGCTTGAGCTTGTTATGGAATTTGGCAACGACCGTCTTTCCTTCGTGAACGGTTACGGTGACATTTGCGGGAAGCTCATACTTCTCGTTGGCTTTGTTGGATACCTCGGAGATCACATAATCGCCGATGCGCAGCCCCTCGATGTGGATCTGACCCTTCTCATCGGTCACAAAGTCCTTGCTGAAGGCGTTGCCGGTGATATCCGAGCCCTCCACGCGGAAGGTGAAGCCCTTCAGCACGCCGTCATCCGAAGTCTTTTCAATGCGGATGCCTCCGGTCTGTGCCTGGTTGACAAAGCCCTTTCCGGCCTCATTTTCCACGACGACGGTTTTACCATCTTCCTTAATGGAGAAACTGTAGGTCTTCTCATCAAGGAAGAAGCCCTTGGGGGCCTCGGTTTCCTTCAGCGTGTAATCGCCGTGGGGCAGATTGTCCAGCTTGTAGACGCCGTCGGACAGCTCCTCCATCTGACCCACGAGCTTTCCGTCACGGTACACCTCAAAGACCGCGCCGCTCAGATGGTGGTCTGGGTAGTCTTTATCCACCTTGGTCAGCTGAACGCTGCCGCGAATGAGCTTGTTGGTGATCTCCATCTCAACCACAGCGCCGTTCTGATCTACCTTCACGGTATAAGGCGTGTCATCCATCACATAGCCCTCCGGTGCAGCGATTTCGCGGACCACATACTCGCCGTAGGGGATGCCCGTGAAGGCAAAGCTGTCGTTCTCTGTGGAAGCGGTGGTCAGGATAGGCTCTGCGCCGTCAGTAAGGAACAGACCGATGGTAGCTCCGGCCAGCGCCTTGCCGTCCTCATCCTTCTTCATGCCGTGGATCTCTCCGTAGATCATCTCGTTGGTAATGCTCTTTCCGTCATTGACGGCAAGCTCTACCACGGGAATTTCCTGACCGGCATAGGCAAAGGTCACAGGGTACTTCTCATCGGAGAGAGTGTAGTGGCTGTCGGTGCTGATTTCCTTGACATAGTAGCTGCCGAAGGGAACATCGCTCTTGAGCACGGCTTTCCCGTTTTCGTCAAGGGACAGAATCTCAATCAGTCCGTCTGCCGGAATGACAGAGCCGTCCGCTGCGGTAAACTCCTCGGCGGCATAGAAGCCGAAGGTCACGGCGGAAAGCTCGTTATTCATGCCAATGCCGAACTGCTTATTCTGCTCCAGCACCTTGGAAAGAGAAATCCGCGCCTTCTGTCGGTCGTTGCAGAAGCTGGCAGCAGTTTCGGTGATCTCGATTTCCTGACCGGCATAGACAAGCTCTGCGGTATGGGCTCCCTTGTTAACGACCATTCCATCGGGAGCTTTTATTTCGGTGATCTCGTATTTGCCCAGATACAGCGGCTTGCTTTCCGCCGTGCCGTCTGCGCCGGTAGTCACCGTATCCACCACCTCGCCGGCGCTGCAGCGCAGCGTACCATCCGGGGTGTAGATGTCCGCCGCTGCCTTGATCTCATAGGTTGCTCCCGCAAGTCCCTGCACCGTATAGGCCGGCTGATAGACCCCGTCCGCCGCCGTAACAGAGGCAAACACCTCGCCGGTTTTGGAAATCTTGATGATGCCCTTCTGTGCGTAATTGCCCAGATTCACTGCAACGATTGTCACGCCGCTTTCCTCGGTGGAATTCTCTTCGGTCACATCGAACTTGACCGCCTCATGACTGAGCACATAGCCGTAAGGAGCGGAGACCTCCTTGAGAGAGTAGCCCTTGCCGAACGCCAGCTTTTCCGGCGTGATGAGCATACCGGCGTCATTGGTGTAGAAGGTTTCGATGGTGGTGACCTCCGGATAGGTAAAGGTCATTTCCACCTTGGAGCCGTCCGGACGGAAGATCTGGAAGCCCGCACCCGCATAGGGAATGGTATTGCCGGTCTCCGCATCCACCTTGATGACCTTAATGAAGGACTCGAAGTTAGCGTTGTTGATGAGGTAGCGATAGGTCTCGCCGTCCTTGGCAATGAACACATCAAAGTCGCTCATCAGCTCACGGCCCTCCCAGCCGGAGACCTGATGCACGGTATACACGCCGTAGGGCAGGTCCTTGCTTTGGACAAAGCCGTTTTCATCGCAGGTCAGATAGTCCCGCTCCGTATCCTTTGCCGCCTCATAGCTGCCGGCAGATTTCAGATAGACGGCGAATACTGCCCCCTCCTCGGGAGTTTCGATCTGCGTATCACCGTTATCCGAGTGCTTGATGATGGCGATATTGCCCTTCTGTACCTGCTCGGTTACAGCCACAGCAGGTGCAGCGTTCAGCTCAACGGTGTAATTGGCCGCCTCTGCACCGACAGGATAAACGGTGCTGTCCAGCAGATAGCCCTCGGAGGGACTGATCTCACGAATCGTCCAGTCGTCGCCGCAGACATAATAGCCGGTGGTGAACTGGCCGTTCTCGTCGGTGTAGTAAGTATCCACAAGCTGATCGCCCTTATAGATGCCGTAGGCAGCACCGGCAAGCGAAGCGTCGCCCTGCGCCGTTCCGCTCTCACAGTCACTCTTAGTGACGGTGACATTGAATTTCTTGAGGATGTTGGAAAAGCTCTTATTGGTTACACTGTTCCATTCCACTGCGGCACTTTGGCTGTTGGGAACCACATAGCGAATGGCGGTATCCATCTCCTCCAGTGTGTAGCCGGTGCCGATGAGCACATCCTTAAAAGTCGCAACACCGTTTTCATCGGTAATTGCGTATTCATCTACAGGCAGGCCGCTGAGGGAGATGCCAAAAAGGTGGAACTTCACGCCCTGATTCAGCCCATCCTCGGAGGTTTTGATCACGGTAAGCTCGCCGCGGCGGAGTACATTGTTGAAGGAAACCGTCGCCGTCTGTCCGGCGAGCACGGTAACGCGGTGGCTTTCCTGGGGCACATACTTGTCATAACTCTGCTCAGTGACGGTATAGACACCGGGCATCAGATTGTCGATGCGAATTTCACCGTTTCGGTCGGTGGTAACGGTCTGATTGACATCCTCGCCGGTGATGGTGAAGGTAATGCCGTCCACCTTGCCGTCCTCGCTGGTCTTGATGATTTTGGTGCTGCCGTAACTGACCTTCAGCTTGACAAATGCCCTTACGGGGTCGCTGACGGAGGCCGTATAGGTGATGGTATCCTGAACGCCGCCGTTGGGGCCGTACTTATAGTCCGTCCAAACAAGAACGCCGCAGCGGGATGCGCTTCGACTTGCAGAAATCGTCACATTGCCGGTGGGAGCCGTATCGGTGGTGATACACAGCGATGCGAGACCTATGATCAAGAGGGCTCTGAATCGAGCGGCTTTACAGCTCGATCCTCTGCTCCGGCTCCCACAAAGCCTGCACGCTTTCAAAGTCCCTGCTGTACTTCGTCAGGCACTGGCGGGTCAACGTCCGCAGGGAAATGGAATCCTCCCCGGCAAAGGGGATATGGTACAGCACAACCTGCGGCGGCGTCCACCGGCTCAACAGCGCACGGCCCGCCGGGTCGTAGAAAAACAGCGGGTTAACGAACACCGCACGGGGCCGGATATCCGCTATGGCGTCATAATAAGAGGGATCGTTCCAGCCGCAGTCCCCGGTGATAAAATAGTGCTGGCCGTGTACCGTCAGCAGCAGGCAGAGGCAGTCCAGATGGGCGAACATCTCCCCCTCGTGGGGGGTAGACAGCGCCGTGAGATAGACCTCCGGCGCCAGCAGATACGTGTGGCGCTGTCCACGGTGCAGGTCTGCCTGCCACCACGGGATATGCCGGGCCGTCATGTCCGCCGTCAAGGCGTCCTGCGCCGGGCCATCCTTGCTGCGGGGCGGCAGCAGCACACGGCGAACGCGGTTGGCCTGAAGATACGCCTGCGTCAGAGCAGGCGACCAGTGATCCGGATGGTCATGGGTGAACAGCAGAAAATCCGCGTCACGAAACGGCCCCTCTCCCCGCAGCATTTGATCCAGCATCGCCTGCGGAACGGGGCTGAAGGGGTATTGGCTACTGTGGTGCAGGCCGTCGATCAGAAATCGAATGCCGTCAATTTCCAGCAGAATACCCGCGTTGGCGATCAGTGTGGCGTGCGTCATAAGCGTTCTCCTTTCAATGGGGTCACACCGCGCGAAATAGCGCGAAATGTTCAGTTGACTTTTATGTTTTTCAAGGGTATACTCGAATTATTATGTGCGAATATAGCAAGCAGAAGCAACGGATATGCGGGAAAAATAAGAGAGAGGGCAAACAGTGTGAAGCTGAGGGGAGTCATACGATATAAACCTGTCGGGGCGGCGGCGGAGCTGCCCTGCGGCAAGGAGCAGATTTCAGAAGCATACGGCAGCTATTATCTGGGGGCCGCCGTGCAGGAGCAGATGTGTACAGCACTGGAGCAGTTCTGCTCTCCCTCCGGAGGGGTATTGTACATACAGGGCTGTTCCGGCACCGGCAAGACCTGCACGATCGGCTATTTGCTGGGACTGCTGACGCTGCCGAAGGAGGACACAAAGCCGCCCAAACGGCTGGCCGCCGCGTTGGCGGGAAAGGCGGCGGAGTACCACGTCGTAACCGCCGATCTGTCCGCCGCCGGAGAGTCTCTATGCGACATTATCGGACAGGCGCTGGACTGCACCACGGCGTTTCAGGTGGGGCCGGATATCAAGCGCACCAGAAGCCTGTATCAGCGCCAGCTGTCCACCAGAATGGACGCCTTTGCTTCGGCTCACCCCGGTGCCTGCCGTCTGCTGGTGCTGGACGGCCTGGCCGAATTCTTTGAAAGCCGCAGTGAGGACGACATCCAGGACGATCTGCTGTTCTATACGGCGCTGTGCAACATTACGGAAAAGAGTCCCCTGCGGATCATCGCCGGGGTCGACGCCCGTCTGTTTGACGAGGACAACGGCTGCCGTGCCCGGAAGACCTTGCAGCAGGACAGCGCCAACACCGCCCGCATCACTCTTGACAGCGCGGTGGTGATGGAGGTATTGCAGCACTGCTGCATCCGAAAGAGCAAAGCCCAGCAGCAGGAGATCGCCGCCTATCTGCAGCAGTTTGCCATGCAGTTTCCGGAGCTTCGGCTGCATCTGGCCGACTATGTGGCGGCGTATCCCTTCCACCCCGGTCTGATCACACTGCTGAATGACTATCCGGTTCTGCGGGAGCTACCGCTGCTGGAAACGTTGTCATCTCTGGTGGAAAGCCGTCTGGAGCACGAATTGGCGCAGAACAGGCCCTCCATCCTGACCTACGAGGATCTCTGGCGCAGCTGTGTACTGCCCATGGCAGCCGACAGCGCCGACCCGGCGCTTCACGCGGCGGCGGTACGCGCCTCGGAGCTGGAGCAGCGCATCGCCGCGCTGGCGCTGCCGGCGCAGGAAAACGCACTGGTGACGCAGGTGGTAAACGCACTGCTGCTGCGGCAGCTGCTGTTCCGGAATCCCGCAGCCACCGGAATGACGCCGGAGCAGATCCGGGACGACCTGTTCCCCGCCGGAGATACCGCCGTCATCCAGCACGCCATCACCGTAGAGCAATATGTGGAGCAGATATTGACGCGGATCATCAGCTTTTCGGCGCAGCCGCTGCTGTGGCTGGACAGCGCCTGCGGCTGCTACTGTCTGGCGGTGGAAAAGCGGGATAATTATAACAAAAAGATCACGCTGGAGCAACTGTCCCAGCTCATCAACATCTCCCGCACCACCATTTATAAGGTCATCAACGGCAAGGGCCGCGTGTCGGAGAGCACCCGCGCGCTGGTGGAAAAGGCCCTGCTGGAATACAACTACGTTCCCAACTTCAACGCCCGGGATCTGGCCTATCACAAGACCTACCGCATCGGCTATATCGGCATGGCCCACTATGGCTCCACCTTCTTCTCCAAGCTGATGCAGGACGGCATCCGCAAGGCACTGGCGGAGCTGGAGGACAACGGCTTACAGATCGTGTCCGCCATCTCCTACATTCTGGAGCCGCAGCAGCAGATCACGGATATCGAGCGGATGCTGCAAAGCGGCATCCGGGCCTTCATCATCGTGCCCTGCGACCCCAAGGTGCTGGAGCCGGAGATCAAAAAGCTGCGGGAGCTTCACTGCGATATCATCTATCTCAGCCGCTACGTGGAGAAAAAAGACCGGGTGTTCGTGGGCATCGACTATCCCCAGAGCGGCCGTCTGGCGGCGGAGATGATGTCCAAGATGCTGCCGCAGGGCGGCAACATCGCCATCACCACCAGTAACTTTCTGGAGGACGACCTGTGGGTCAAGCAGCGGTACGACGGCTTTGTGGACTATCTCAAGGGCCGCAGCAGCTACCGTATTCTCGGCCTGTGGGACACCATTTCCGACGAGAAAAGCGCCGAGCTGATTTGTCAGGAGCTGATGGAAAAGCATCCGGATATCAGCGGCATCTATGATATCTCCTATAAATCCGAGGCCATTGCCCGGCGTCTGGTGCGGATGCGGCGAGATCAGGACATTAAGCTGATCGGCTTCGACTACTACGACGCCGTAAAGCCCTTTATCCGCTCCTCCGCCATTGACGTTATCATCGGCCAATCCCTGCCGAATCAGGCATACGACGCGGTAAAAATGATGTTTTACCACCTTTGCTACGGCGTGCCGCTGGTCAACAAGGACTACAATTCCCGTCTGGACGTGATCGTGTCCAGCAACATGGATTACTTTGAGGGATAACAGAATACGACACACTTTTCGTCACCGGACGCCAGCAGGCGTCCGGTGATTTTGCTTATCGCAAAATTCGACAAATTAATACGTGTTAAATTTCGACAAAATTCGTCCGTATAGGAGGCTGAAATAACACGCGCTTTTTCGGGATAATCGTGCTTTTTTCAAGAAATTACCATTTTCTTTGTGCAAAGTATCATATTTCATCCGTGTAATCCGTGCGTTTTGTCGATTTTTTATTTTGCACGCAAAATTACTTGACATTTTTATAACGCAGGCGTATGCTTTTAATATGAAGTTTACCACGTGTTAAACATTTTTTCAAGTCCTTCATTTTCCGGTATTTATGAATAGGTATAAGAAGCGTTCACCGCGTGTAAACCTCAAAAAATCATAACAAATAAGGAGATCGAACATGAAGAAGTTTTTGGCACTGACTTTGGCCCTGCTGATGGCGCTGTCTCTGGTCGCCTGCGGCAGTCAGCCGGCAGCCGACGACAACCAGGATGCGGACAGCACCCCCGTCGACACCAGCAATTACGTCAAGACCGACTACAACCCCACCAAGCCCATGACCAAGGGCATCAACGGCGAGGATCCCGCCAGCCTAGCGGACTTCAGCTTCACCGATGAAGAGCTGCAGCAGCTGAAGGACGGCAACTTCAAGGTCGCCATCGCCTATCACCAGCTGGGCGACCAGTGCAACGTGGTCAAGTGCGAAGCTGCCAAGGCTACCTTCGAGGAGCTGGGCATTGAAGTGCTGACCGTTACCGAAGCCCAGATGAACGACAACACCCAGTACGATCAGCTGGAGACCATCGCAGCCATGAACCCCGACGCTCTGCTGGTCATGCCCTACAACCCCGACGTCTGCTCCCCCGTGCTGAAGAAGATGGCTGACGCCGGCACCAAGATCGTGTTCATGGAGAGCATCGCTACCGACTTCACCCCCGGTGAGAACTGCGTGGCTCTGGTCTCCTCCGACGGTTACGCCAACGGCTACTATGCCGCCACCATGCTGGCCGAGAAGATCGGCTACAAGGGTGTTGTGGGCGCTCTGACCTATGACGGCTTCCATCTGGTGTGCAACCAGCGTGACCAGGGCTTCCGCGATGGTATCGCCAACTTCCCCGAGATCACTCTGGCTGAGAGCCCCTTCACCAAGGAGGCCAACACCGGCTCCAATGCCGACTCCCTGCTGGCTCAGTATCCCGATCTGGCCGGTGTGTACGTTTCCTGGGAAGCTCCCGCCGAGTACGTGATGGCTTCCGCCAAGGCTGCCGGCCGTGAGGATCTGCAGATCGTCACCATCGACCTGGGCGACACCTCTGCCCGCTCCATCGCCACCGGCGGTATGATCACCTGCTCCGCCACCTCCCGCTCCTGGGATCAGGGCACCTGCGAGGCCTACTGCGCCGCCTACGCCCTGCTGGGCAAGGAGCTGCCCTCCACCTTCGTCTGCCCCGTGGCGCTGCCTGTTGACGCCCACAACCTGCTGGAAGGCTACTGCGCCAGCTACGGTCTGGATCAGGCTCCCGAATGGCTGACTGAGCTGGTGGCCGAGTAATTCGACAAACACTCCTACATATGCCACTCTCTCCCGGCATATGAGTGCCGCATAGTATGTTCCGAGACGCCCGAAAGGATCCCCCTCGATCCTTTCGGGGTTTCGGTACTACTGCCGAACCGTGATTCTGAGTATAAAGTGAGATGGTAAATATGCAGCAAAACCCGATCATCAGTTTGAAAAACGTGCATAAATCCTTCGGCGGCGTATCCGTTCTGAACGGCGTTGATTTCGATTTGCAGAAGGGCTCCGTTCACGCTCTGGTGGGGCAGAACGGCGCCGGAAAATCCACCATGATGAAGATCCTTACCGGCGTATACACCTGTGACTCCGGTGCCATTTACATTGACGGCAGCAAGGTGAAGATGAACAGCTATTCCGACGCTGTGTCTCACGGCATCAGCCTGATCTTCCAGGAGCTGAGCCTAATCCCCACGCTGACCGTGGCAGAAAACATTTTCCTGAACCGTGAAATACTGGAAGGCCCATTCTTAGACAAAAAAAGCATGGAGCGCAAGGCTCACGAGCTGCTCCAAAGCCTTGATATAGATGTGGACGTCCACAGCCGTGTCGAAGATCTGGATGTTGGCGTCTGCCAGATGATCGAGATCGCCAAGGCGCTTTCCGTCAACGCCAAAGTCCTGATCCTGGACGAGCCCACGGCGTCCCTTTCCGAAAAGGAGACCGTCCATCTGTTCACCCTCATCAGCAGTCTGAAGCAGCGGGGCGTTTCCATGATCTACATCTCCCACCGCATGGCGGAGATCTTCAAGATCTGCGACACCATCACCGTTCTGCGCAACGGCTCCATCGTGACCACCAAGCCCACACGGGACTACTCCCTGACCGGGCTGATTGAGGACATGATCGGCCGCAAGACCGCCGCGCTGACCACGGCGGACGAGGAGCTGGCCTCCAAGTGCACCGGCCGCCCGCTGATGACGGTGGAGCACCTGAACTGCGGCAGCCGCCTGAAGGACGTCAGCTTTGAGCTGCGGGAGGGCGAGGTGCTGGGCCTTGCGGGCCTGATGGGCTCCGGCCGCACCGAGGTGGTGGAATCGCTGTTTGGTCTGAACAAGGACGCCTCCGGTCAGGTCACCATCAACGGCCAGCCCTACGAGATCAAGGGCGTGCGCCACGCCATCGACAGCGGCCTTGCCCTGATCCCGGAGGATCGCCGCCGCGAGGGTCTGGTGCTGATGCACTCGGTAGAGGAAAACCTGATCGTCCCCATCTTCGACAAGCTCAAGCGGGGTCTGCTGCTGGAGAGCAAAAAGGTGGCCGATATTGCCGAGCGCTCCATTTCGGACATGGCCATCAAGACCCACAGCCGGAAAACCCCCGCCTTCAACCTGTCCGGCGGCAACCAGCAGAAGATCGTGGTGGGCAAATGGCTCAACAGCGCGCCCAGCGTCCTGCTGCTGGACGAGCCTACCGCCGGTGTGGACGTGGGCTCCAAGCGCGAGATAATCGACAAGGTGCGCGACTTCGTCGGCGAAAACCGCGCCGCGATCTTCATCTCCTCGGATATTCTGGAGCTGATCTCCGCGTGCGACAGATTCATCGTTTTTTATGACGGAAAAGTGACCGCGACATATGATCGCAGTGAAATTACAGAGGAGGTTCTCCAGTATGCAATCCAAAACGAGTGCTGACACCCTGCTGAAGCTGAAAAAGAACATCAACATCAGCAAATGCATGGTCTACATCATTTTCCTTGTGGTTCTTTCCCTGTTCGCCATCTTCATCGGCGGATCGTTCTTCTCTCTCAACAACATTCTGAACATCATCCGCCAGACCGCCGTGGTCTCCATGATCGCCGTCACCATGACGTTCGTGATCGCCATCGGCGAGATCGACCTGTCCGTCGGCTCCACCATCGGCCTGTCCGGCCTGATGGCGGCGCTGGTTCTGCAAAGCACCGACAACATCCCGCTGGCCATTCTGGCGGCGTTGGCTGTAGGTCTGGTGGTGGGCCTGATCAACGGCCTGCTGATCGTGGCGCTGAACCTGCCCAGCTTTCTGGTAACGCTGGGCATGCAGATGGTTCTGGTGGGCACCTCCATGTGGATCACCAACACCACCGCTATCCCCATCGGCAACACCACGTTCACCTTCATCTTCGGCGGCGGCAGCATCGGCAAGCTCCCCCTGCTCCTGCTGTGGGTGCTGATCACCGGCGCGGTGGGCTACATCGTCCTGAACCGCACCCCCTACGGCAAGAAGGTGCTGGCGGTGGGCGGCAACGCCACCTCTGCCCGCTATTCCGGCATCAACGTCAAGAAGATCGTGGTCTACGTCTTCGTCTACAGCAGTCTGATGGCCGCACTGGGCGGCATGCTGTACGCCGGACGTATGAGCTCCGGCCGCTACACCTTCGGCGACGGCCTTGAGCTGGACGCCATCGCGTCCGTCATTCTGGGCGGCACCAGCATGGCCGGCGGCAACGGCTCCATCGTCGGCGCCATCATCGGCTCCCTGCTGATCGGCACCATCAACAACGGCCTGATGTTCTTCGGCCTGTCCACCGCCCAGCAGACGGTGGCCAAGGGCGCCATCATCATCCTCTCCGTTGCCCTCAGCGCCCTGGTGAGCCTGCGCGACAACAATAACAAGTGATAAAGAAGGAAGGTCCGTCTATGAACCACCAAGTAACCCCTGAGGCCATTCACCTCTGCGACGACAGCGTCAAGCTGTCCGACCGTATTACGCGCCTGATCGAGCAATATCACAGCATCGTGCCGCCCCTGTGCGTGGAGCGGGCCCGCCTGCTGACCGAGACCTACCGCCAGACCGAGAGCAAGCCCCACGCCCTGCGCCGTGCGCTGGCACTGGAGAATATCCTGAACCATATCGGCATCTTCATGTGCGACGACGATATGCTGCTGGGCGCCATCGCGGAAAAGCGCCGTGGCTCCTCCGTGTTCCCGGAGTTTGGCGTACAGTTTATTGAAAACGAGCTTACCGGCAATCCGGTAGACTTCTCCACCCGCCCCTACGACCCCTATATCGTGGAGCCGGAGGTGCGCCGCGAGCTGCTGGAGGACATCCTGCCCTACTGGAAGGATCGCTGCGAGGAGGCGCTGGTGTACAGCCAGCTCCCCGCCGAGACCATGATGGCCAACGAAAAAGGCGTGGGCGGCTACGACGGCACGTGGATCACCCGCGGCGGCGACGGCCACATCATCCCCGACTGGGAAAAGCTGCTGCGCATCGGTGTCAACGGCGTGATCCGGCAGATCGAGGAGCACATGGCCGCGCTGGATCTGGCCGATCCCAACGACTATGACCGCTACATCTTCTACCAAAGCGCCCTGATCGTCAACAAGGCCGTGGTGGCCTATGCCCAGCGGCTCAGCCGCATGGCGGAGGAGCGGGCCGCCGCGACCACTGACCCCGCCGTGAAGAAGCACCTGCTCCAGCTGGCGGAGATCAACCGCCGCGTGCCCGCCCAGCCTGCCCGCACCTTCCACGAGGGATTACAGGCCATCACCACGGTGATCTCGGCCATTCAGCTGGAGTCCAACGGCCACGGCGTCTGCGTGGGCCGTCTGGATCAGCTGCTGTACCCCTACTACAAGCAGGAGCTGGAGGCCGGCACGCTGACGCAGGAGAGCGCCATGGAGCTGGTCTGTGCCCTGTATATCAAGCTGAACGAGCAGTCCAAGCTCCGTGATATCTACGACACCAAGCCCTTTGTGGGCTACATGACATACCCCAACCTGACCATCGCCGGTCAGGACGACGCCGGGCGCGACGGCGTCAACGACCTGTCCTACATCTGCGTGGCCGCCACCAAGAAGTCCCGGCTGATCCAGCCTCTGCTGGCCGTCCGTGTGTTCAACGGCACCTCTCACCGCTTCATGCAGGAGTGCGCCAAGTGCGTAGGCACCGGCATCGGCTATCCCGCCTTCTACAATGACGAGGCCATTATCCCCGCCATGATGGCGGTGGGCTACTCGCTGGATGACGCCCGGGGCTACGGCATCGTGGGCTGCGTGGAGCCCTCCATCCCCGGCAAGTGCAGCGGCCGCTATGGCGCCGCCTTCCCCAACCCCGTGAAGGTGCTGGAATGCACCATCAACGGCGGCACCGACCCCCGCACGGGACTCACTCCCCTGCCCTGCAAGCGCCTGAGCGAAATGAGCAGCTGGGAGGAGTTCTACAACGAATTCAAGGCACAGGAGCTCCACTACCTGAAGCACCACGTGATCCAGGACAACTGCATCGACAAGGTATACGAGCAATACCTCCAGACCCCCCTGCTGTCCTCCTACGTGCAGGACTGCATCGGCCGGGGCAAGGAGCTGAAGCAGGGCGGCGGCGTATACGCCTTTACCGGCGGCCAGATGTGCGGCACCTCCTGCGCCATCAACTGTCTGTGCGCCCTGAAGCAGCTGGTGTTTACCGACAAGCTGCTGACGCCTGTACAGCTGGAGCACGCGCTGGCCACCAACTTTGAGGACAGCACCACCAGCCCCACCGGCGAGGAGATCCGTCAGCTGCTGCTGACCCGCGCGCCCAAGTTCGGCAACGACGACGACGTGTCCAACGAGATCGGCTCCGATTTCGTGGGCTTCTGGGCGAAGAACAAAATGTCCTTCCACAACACCCTGTATGGCCGGGGCCCCATTGGCGGCCGGTTCGTACCGTCCACCGCCACCGTGGCGGCCAACGTTCCCATGGGCGAATATGTGGGCGCCACGCCTGACGGCCGCAAGGCCGGCACGCCGCTGTCCGAGGGCATCTCCGCCTTTGGCGGCAGCGACATCGAGGGCCCCACTGCGCTGGCCAACTCCGTGGCGCAGCTGCCCAACGAGCTGATGATCGGCGGCCAGCTGCTGAACATCAAGTTCAACCCCGCCTCCTTCACCTCGGAGCAGGGCATCCAGAACTTCCTGGCGCTGCTGAAGGGCTACTTCGACAAGAAGGGCTTCCAGATGCAGATCAACGTAGTGGACAAGGCCACGCTGCTGGAGGCCCAGCACACGCCGGAGAACTACCGCGACCTGATGGTGCGCGTGGCGGGCTACTCCGCCTATTTCGTGTCCATCGACAAGGATCTGCAGAACGATATCATCCGCCGCACGGAACACAACGTATGACCCATCCCGGCGGCACTGCCGTCGCCGGGGCGGCGCTGCAAAGGAGGATACCGGCATGACCGGCCTAGTCAACAACATCCAGAAATACAGTGTCCATGACGGCGGCGGCATCCGCACGGTGGTGTTCTTTCAGGGCTGTCCCCTGCGCTGCCGCTGGTGCTCCAATCCGGAGACCCAGCCTCTCGCCAACCCGCGGCTCTACTGGCGGAACAAGTGCATCGGCTGCGGCCGCTGCGTGGAGGTCTGTCCCCGGCACATCGGCTGCCGCGACCTGCACAGTCCCGACTGCCGCATGTGTCTGGCCTGCGTGGAGAACTGCTGCACCGGCGCGCTGACGCTGGCGGCGCAGGAGATGACGGTAAAGGAGCTGGTGCAGAAGCTTCTCCGGGACGAGGTGTACTACCACAATTCCGGCGGCGGCGTGACGCTCTCCGGCGGCGAGGTGCTGCTGCAATGGCAGTTTGCCGCCGCGGTGCTGGCAGCCCTGCGGGAGCAATGCATCCACACCGCCATCGAAACCGCCGGCTTCGCCCCCTACGAGCACCTGAAGGCGGTGGCCGACCAGTGCAGCCGCGTGCTCTATGACGTAAAATCCATGGACGACGCGGTGCACCGTTCGTACATCGGCGTATCCAACCGGCAGATCCTGGACAACCTGTGCCGTCTGGCTGACAGCGGCGCGGAGGTGGTCGTCCGCGTGCCCCTGATCCACAACGTCAACGACAGCGTGGAGAACATCACCCGCACGGCGGAGCTGGCGGCGGCCCACGGCATCCGCGAGATCGACCTTCTCCCCTTCCACCGGCTGGGCGAGAGCAAATACGCCGTGATCCAGCAGCCCTACACCATGCCGGACGCCACCGTGCCGCAGGAGCATATCGACGCGCTGGCGGCACTGCTGCGGCAGCGGGGGTTCATCGTTTCCATCGGAGGATAACACATGCAAGAGTATTTACTGGGCATCGACGCCGGAACCAGCGGCGTCAAGGCCATCGTTATGGATACCGCCGGCGTGATCTGCGGCAGCGGCTATCAGGAATGCGACGTGATAACGCCCCGGCCCAGCTGGGCAGAGCAGCGTCCCGCCGACTGGTGGGCCGCCTGCGACGGGGCCGTCCGTCAGGCGGTGGCCGTCTCCGGTGTGGGGCGGCGCATCGCCGGCATCGGCCTGTCCGGCCAGATGCAGGGCAGCGTACTGCTGCGGCGTGACAACACCGTGGCGGACACCTGTATGATCTGGATGGATCAGCGCTCCTGCGGCGAGGCGGAGGAGCTGAACGCCCAGCTCACACCGGAGGAGACCATGCGCTATGCCGCCAGCTACTGCCTGCCCAGCTTCTGGGCGGCCAAGCTGCTGTGGCTGCGCAGGCATCAGCCGGAGGTCTTTGACAGCATCCGCAAGGTGCTGTTTCCCAAGGACTATCTGCGCTGGAAAATGACCGGCGAGATCGCCAGCGAGGTATCCGACGCCTCCTGCACATGGCTGCTGGATCTGCCCTCCCGGCAATGGTCCGACCGGTTGTTCCAGACGGCAGGCCTGTCCCGTGAGCTGGTGCCGGAGCGGCTGCTGGAAAGTCAGGACGTGGCGGGATACCTGCTGCCTGACGTGGCGGAGCGGTGGGGCCTTCGGCCCGGTATCCCCGTGGCCGCCGGGGCAGGCGATCAGGAGGCAGGCGGCGTGGGCATGGGTGTGACCCGGCCCGGCACCATCTGCAGCACCATCGGCACTTCCGGCGTGGTATTCGGATGCAGCGCCGCGCCCTTTATCGACCCGGAGCCCCACGGAATGTACAGCCAGTGCCACGCCGTTCCCGGCCAGTACAGCTTTCTGGGCTGCACGCTGGGCGCAGGCGGCTCCTTCAAATGGATGCGGGACACGTTTTTCGCCCAGCAGAAGGAAGCGCTGGCGGCACGCGGCGAAAGCATCTACGACTACATGACCGGTCTGGCCGCCGAGCAGCAGCCCGGCTGCGGCGGTCTGGTCTTTCTGCCCTATCTGGGCGGCGAAGGCACCCCCTATGTAGACCCCAACGCCCGCGGCGTATTCTTCGGACTCAGCTATCAGAGCGATCTGGGGGCGCTGTGCCGCGCCGTAATGGAGGGCGTCACCTTCTCTCTGCGGGACACGGTGGAGATCATCCGCGCCGCCGGTGTGGAGATCTCCCAGATCCGCGTGGCGGGCGGCGGCGCGAAAAGTGCCCTGTGGCGGCAGATGCAGGCCGACATTTTCGGCCAGAGCGTCTGCATGACCAACGTGGACGAAGCGCCTGCCGCAGGAGCGGCCATTCTGGCCGGTGTGGCGGCGGGACTGTTCCCCTCCGCCGATCAGGCGTGTCAGGCCATGGTGCAGCTGGTCTCCACCACCGAGCCCATCGCCGCCCATACCACAGTTTATAACGAGTATTATCAGACCTATCGGGGGCTGTACCAGTCCCTGCGGCAGGATTTCGCCCGTCAGGCAGAGCTGGCCGCCCGCGCTGACGCCGCTTTGTCGGGCATATCACACAGCTAACAGCCGCACGCCCCGTGCAGCGAAAATGAAAGGAGCGGTTCCATTGAGTACACTTGACAGCAAAACCGTTACGTCCGGCGATGAGGCCGGGATCAGCAGAGAGCTTCTGCTGAAAATGTGGGAAAACATGAATCTGGCCCGCAATTTTGAAGAACACGTCCAGTGGTTATTCTCCAAGGGTCTTGTCCACGGCACCACCCATCTGGGCATCGGCGAGGAGGCCACTGCGGCCGGGACTATCGCGGCGCTGAAGCCGCAGGACTATGTGTTCGGCACACACCGTGGTCACAGTCAGGCCATTTGCAAAGGCATCAGCGTCAATAATATGATGGCCGAGATCCTGGCCCGCGAGACCGGCGTGTGTAAGGGTAAGGGCGGCTCCATGCACATTGCCGACCCGGATATCCACTACTTCGGCGCCGACGGCATTCTGGGCGCCAGCGCCGTCATGTGCAACGGCACCGCGCTGGCCATCAAGAAGCGGGGCGAAAAGGATCGTATCTCCCTCGCCTTCTTCGGCGACGGCACCAGCAACGAGGGTGCCACCTGGGAGGCCATGAACCTGGCCGCCGTCTGGCAGCTGCCCACACTTTTCGTCTGTGTCAACAATACCTATGGCATGTCCACTCCCATCGCTCAGGCCATGAAGGACACTGACATCTCCAAGCGCGCCTACCCCTTTGATATGCCCGCTCGTTCCATCGACGGAAACAACGTGCTGGAGGTCTATCAGACCATCAAGGAGGCCCGCAAGTACGTCGCCTCTGGCAAAGGCCCCATGCTGGTGGTGGAGAACACTTACCGTATCTCCGGTCACTCCAAGAGTGACGGCAACCTGTACCGCACCAAGGAGGAGATCGAGTCCTGGAAGCAGAAGTGCCCCATCAAGGCCTTCCGCAAGTATCTGGTGGAAAACGGCATCGCCTCCGAGCAGGAGCTGGACGATATCGCGCAGGCGGCTGCCGCCGCCATCGACGCGGCGGAGGAATATGCCAAGGGAAGTCCTGAGCCGTCTGTGGACGATCTGCTCAACGACGTCTACGCGTAAAAAGGAGGATGCAAACCATGGCTACTATGAAAGAGATCACATACGCGCAGGCCATCAACGATGCCATGTGCGAGGAAATGCAGCGTGATGAAAACGTCTTTATGATGGGTGAAGATATCGCGGAGTACTGCGGTGCCTTTGGCGTCTCCCGCGGCATGCTGGAAAAGTTCGGCAAGGATCGGATCATGAACACCCCCATCTCCGAGCAGGCCTACGTCGGTGCCGGCATCGGCGCCGCCATGGCGGGCATGCGTCCCATTGTGGAGCTGATGTTCTCCGACTTCATGTGCGTCTGCTTTGACGAGCTGGTCAACGAAGCGCCCAAGATGCGCTTCATGTTCGGCGGCAAGGTGAAGGTGCCGATGGTCATGCGCACCGCTGCCGGTGCTGGCACCGGTGCCGCCGCCCAGCACTCCCAGAGCCTCGAGGCCTGTCTGGCTCACTTCCCCGGCCTGAAGGTGGTGATCCCCTCTACCCCCTATGACGCCAAGGGTCTGCTGAAAACCGCCATCCGGGACGACAACCCCGTCATGTTCCTGGAGCAGAAGACCCTGTACCGCACCAAGGGCATGGTGCCCGAGGAGGAGTACACCATTCCCTTGGGCGTAGCCGACGTGAAGCGGGAGGGCACCGACTGCTCCATCATCACCTATGGCCGCATGGTGCAGATGAGCCTTCAGGCTGCCGAAAAGCTGGCCGAGGAAGGCATCCACGTGGAAGTGGTGGACATCCGCTCCCTCGTGCCCCTGGACACCAAGACCATCGTGGAGTCCGTCAAGAAGACCCACCGCGCCCTGATCGTTCACGAGGCGGTGCAGTTCGGCGGCTTCGGCGGCGAGATCGCCGGTCAGATCGCCGACAGCGAGGCATTTTACTATCTGGACGCACCGATCCGCCGTCTGGGTGCGCTCAGCTGCCCCATCCCCTTTAACCCCAATCTGGAGCGTGAGACCTTCCCCACCGTGGACAAGATCATCGCACAGGTCAAGAGCCTGATGTGACACAAGGAGACGTTATATGACTGAGATATTTATGCCGAAAGCCGGCATGGACATGAAGGAGGGCCGCCTGATCCGCTGGCTGAAGGAGATCGGCGACCATGTGGAGAAGGACGAGCCCATCATGGAGATCGAGACCGACAAGATCACCATGGAGGCGGAAGCACCTGCCACCGGCATTCTGCTGGCCAAGCTCATTGACGACGAGACCACCGTTCCCGTGCTGCAAACCATCGGCTACATCGGCCAGCCCGGTGAGAAGATCCCCGACGCGCCGGTCGCCGTTGCCGATACGCCCGCTGCCGCTCCTGTTGAAGCAGCGGCGGAAACCGCCGCGCCCGCCTCGAAGCTGCCTGTGCCGAACGGCTCCGTGGCCGCCACTCCCTACGCCAAAAAGCTGGCGGCGGAAAAAGGTGTGGAGCTGGCGGCAGTGACCGCCAGCGGCCCTGCCGGAGAGGTGCGTGCCAGCGACGTGCTGGCCGCCGCCCAGAGCGGCGCAGTCAACGCCACGGCGCTGGCGAAGAAGTACGCCGAGGTAAACGGCGTAGACCTCTCCGCCGTGTCCGGCACTGGCCACGACGGCAAGATCCGCAAGAACGACGTACTGAACGCCGCCGCACCCGCCCAGCGTGAGATTACCCGCATCCCCCTGACGCCCATCCGCAAGGCCATCGCCCGCAATATGTTCAACAGCCTGCACTCCATGGCTCAGACCTCCGATTCCGTGGAGATCGACGTCACCGAGCTGATGGCACTGCGTCAGCGTCTGCTGGCCCACAAGGACGAGCTGGGCACCAAGATCACCATCAACGACCTGCTCAGCTACGCAGCGGTCAAGATGATCAAGGCCCATCCGCTGGCCAACGCCAGCTTCTCCGATACCGAAATTCTCTGCTATCCCGACGTGAATCTCAGCATGGCGGTAGCCACCGATTACGGCCTGACCTCCCCTGTTGTCCACGGCGCGGATCGAATGAGCCTGGTGGAGCTGAGTCTCGCCATGCGCGACCTGGTGGTACGGGCCCGTGACCGCAAGCTGACCGCCGACGACCAGCAGGGCGGCACCTTCACCCTGACCAATATGGGCATTTTCCCGGTGGATAACTTCAACCCCATCCTGCCGGCACCCCAGTCCTGCATCATTGGCTTTGGCCGCTGCGTGGAAAAGCCCGCCGTGTATCAGGGCCAGATCTGCATCCGCACCATGATGGTGCTGTCCGTTACCTACGACCACCGCGTATTCGACGGCGGCGAGGTAGGCTCCATCATGAAGACCATGAAAGAGTATCTGGAAACGCCGGAGCTCTTTCTGGTGCAGTGAGGGCGCGCCATGGCGGAAATGACCTATCAGGTAGCCGTCATCGGCGGCGGCCCCGCCGGTTATGTGGCGGCCATCCGCGCCGCCCAGTTGGGCGGTAAGGTGGTGCTGTTTGAAAAGGACGAGCTGGGCGGCACCTGCCTGAACCGGGGCTGTATCCCCACCAAGACCTTCCTGAAAACGGCGGACATGATCCGCGATATCCACAAGGCCGTCCAGCACGGCGTCATCAACGATCCCGCCACCTCCGTGGACATGGAGAAGGTGGTGGCCAACAAGGATCACGTGGTTCGCCAGCTGACCGGCGGCGTAGGCGCGCTGCTGCGCTCCAACGGCGCCACAGTGGTAAAGGGCGAGGCCGCCCTGTCCGGTGAGCATGAGATCGCCTGCGGCGGCAAGACCTACACGGCGGACTCCATCATTCTGTGCGGCGGCTCTGTGGCCACCCGCATCCCCATTCCCGGCATCGACGATCCCAACGTGCTGACCAGCACGGATATTCTGGATCTCAAAGAACTGCCGGACAAGCTGGTTATCATCGGCGGCGGCGTCATCGGCTGCGAGCTGGCCTGCGCTTTCGCGCCCTTCGGCAGCCACGTGACCATCGTGGAGGCCACCGACCGGCTGATCCCCCTGATGGATCGCGAGCTGGCGGACTCCCTGAAGGAGTCTCTCATCAACAGCGGCATCGACGTGCGCACCTCCGTCAAGATCACGGAGATCCGCAGCGAGAACGGCAAGACCTTCCTGCACTGTGCCGACGGCAGCAAGCTGGAGGCCGACAAGATCCTGCTGTCTGTAGGCCGGGGCACCGACCTGAGCTGCCTCGGTGCGCTGAAGGATACCATCCGCACCGAAAAGGGCAAGGTGGTAGTAGACGACGGCATGCGCACCAGCGTGCCCCACATCTACGCCGCAGGCGATATCAACGGCCGCCTGATGCTGGCCCACACCGCCTTCAAGATGGGCGAGACGGCAGCGGAAAACGCCATGGGCGGCCACAAGACGGTGGATCTTTCCTTTGTCCCCTCCTGCGTGTACGCCATTCCTCAGGTGGCCTCCGTGGGTATGACGGAGGATGAAGCGGTGGCCAAATATGGCCGCGACGCCCTGCGCATCGGCAAATTCCCCTTTGCCGCCAATGGCCGGGCCCTGTCCTGCGGCGAGCCGGAGGGCTACGTCAAGGTCATTATGCTGGAGAAGTACTCTGAGTTCTGCGGCGTTCACATCTTCGGCGCACAGGCTGCCGAGATGATCGCGGAGCCCACGGCGCTGATGTGCGCCGAGATGACCGTGGAGGAGACCGCCGATATGATCCACGCACACCCCAGCTTTTCAGAAGCTTTTATGGAAGCATGCGGAGACGCGATGGGACGCTGTATCCATCTGCCGAAAAAACATTGAACTACCCCTCCTCTCTCTTTTTCATGCAGCCCGTTGTTTTCTTTCACCTCCCTGCTTCCTGAAAATAAAATTCCTCCGGGCATACGCCCGGAGGAATTTTATTTTATCTATCCGCCCGCCGCCAAGCTCAGTCCGTAAACTGCGCCGGACGTTTTTCCAGAAATGCCCGCATTCCCTCCGCCTTGTCGTGGGTGGCAAAGGACATACCGAAGGTGGTGGCCTCCATCCGCAGGCCGTTTTCGATATCCATGTCCATGCCGCTCTCCACGCAGGCCTTCGCCAGCGTCACAGCATAACTGCCTTTGGACAGGATCTTCCGGGCCATGGTCTCGCAGGCCGCCATCAGCTCCTCCTTGGGCACCACCTTGTTGGCAAGGCCAATGCGATAGGCCTCCTGGGCGTCGATGCGGTCGCAGGTGAAGATCAGCTCCTTGGCCCGGCCCTTGCCGATGAGCCGGGGCAGACGCTGGGTGCCGCCGAAGCCCGGCAGGATGCCCAGACCGCACTCCGGCTGGCCGAACACAGCGCTGTCGGCGGCGATACGAATATCACAGGCCATGGCCAGCTCACAGCCGCCGCCCAGTGCATAGCCGTTCACGGCGGCGATGCTCACCTGAGGCATCCGCTCCAACCGGCAGAAGGCTTCGTCCGCCAGCAGCGCCATGGTGCGCCCCTCCTCCGAGGTGGCATTGACCATCTCGGAGATATCCGCGCCCGCCACAAACGCCTTGGCCCCGCTGCCGGTGACGATGACCACACGGGCGTCCTTGCGCTTTTCCAGCTGGGCAAGGCACTTGTTCAGCTCCGTCAGCGTGGCGGTGTTCAGGGCATTCAGGGACTTGGGATTGTTGATGGTGATGTACGCGATGGAATCCTTGATCTCAAACAGCAGATGTTCATACATGGCCGTCACCTCAGTCCACCTTCTGCGCGGCCTTATAGGCCTTGATGGCCTCGGTCAGCTTGGGCACGATCACGTGCAGGTCGCCCACGATGCCCAGATCCGCCAGCTTCATCATGGGGCAGGTCTCGTCCTTGTTGATGGCGATGACGAACTCGCTGCCCTCCATGCCGGCCAGATGCTGGATAGCGCCGGAGATGCCGCAGGCCACGTACAGGTCAGGGTGTACCGTCTTGCCGGTCTGGCCCACCTGACGATCCTTCTCGATCCAGCCGCTGTCCACGCCGATACGGGAGGAGGACACCTCGCCGCCCAGCACTTCGGCCAGCTCACGCAGAGGCGCGTAGCCCTCGGCGCTGCCGACACCCCGGCCGCCGGACACCAGCACCTTGGCCTCGGTGATATCCACGGGCTTCTTATCGTCGTGCACCACCTGCAAAATTTCCACATTGCGGTCGTCCATCGAAAGTCCCGCGTCCACCACGGTGACCTTCCCCTGACGGCTCATATCCCGCTGGGGCATCTCCATGACGCCGGGACGCACCGTGGCCATCTGGGGCCGGTAGTTGGGGCAGATGATGGTGGCCATCACGTTGCCGCCGAAGGCGGGACGGGTCATCTTCAGGTTGCGGTCGGTGGTGTCCAGCTTCTCGATGCGCTCCTCCGGCAGAGAGGTAGCCGCACGCAGATAGCCCTTGTACTTCTCCACATCCACATCCAGACGGGTGCAGTCGGCGGTCAGGCCGGTGTGGATGCGTCCGGCAATGCGGGGTGCCATATCGCGGCCGATGGAGCTGGCGCCGAACAGCACGATGTTGGGCGCATAGCTGCGGATCACATACTCCATGCCCTTGACGTAGGGCTCGGTGGTGTACTCCGCCAGCACGGGATGATCCAGCACCAGCACCTCGTCCGCGCCGTACTGGCACAGCATGTCGGCCTTGTCGGCGATGTTGTGGCCCATGAGAACGGCCACCACCGCCTCGCCCAGATCGGCGGCCAGCCTGGCGGCCTCGCCGATCAGCTCAAGGCTGACCTTCTGGATGCTGCCGCCCCGCTGCTCAACAAATACGAAAATATTCTTGCTCATCTCTTGTCCCTCCTGTCAGATGATGTGGCGCTGGATCAGCTTGTCCATAATGGCCGCCACGGCCTCGTCGGCGCTGAGACCCTTCAGCACCGTGCCCGCCGCCTTGGCCTGCTTGCCGAAGGACATAAACACATTGGTGGGAGAGCCCTTCAGGCCGATCCATTCAGGATTCAGCGCATCCTTCAGGTCGTCGAAGCCCCACACCGTAACATCCTTCTTATAGGCGTCCACGATACCCCAGGTGGACATGTACCGGGGCTCGTCCAGCTCGGACAGCGCCGTCACCAGACAGGGCAGCTGCACCTTTAGCATGTGGGCCTGATCCTCAAACTGGCGCTTGACCACTACGCTGCCGTCCTCCAGCGTCAGCTCCTCGGCATAGCTGACCTGGGGCACGCCCAGCTGCTCGGCGATCTGAGGGCCTACCTGTGCGGTGTCGCCGTCGATGGCCTGACGGCCGGTGATGACCAGATCGAACCCGATCTTCTTCAGCGCCGCGGCGATGATGGTGGCGGTGGCATAGGTGTCGGAGCCGCCGAACTCACGGGCGGACAGCAGATAGGCCTCATCCGCGCCCATGGCCAGCGCTTCCCGCAAAGCCACATCCGCCTGGGGCGGGCCCATGCACACCACGGTAACGGTGCCGCCCACCTGCTCGCGCAGCCGCAACGCGGCCTCCAGACCGGCCTTGTCGTCATGGTTGATGATGCTGGGCACGCCCTCGCGGATCAGGGTGTTGGTCTTGGGATCCAGCTTTACCTCGGCGGTATCGGGAACCTGCTTGATGCAAACAACGATCTTCATATGCTTCTCCCCCTCCTTATTTCAGCTTCATGGAACCGGAAATGACCATCTTCATCACCTCGGAGGTTCCCTCGTAGATCTCGGTGATCTTGGCGTCGCGCAGCATGCGCTCCACCGGGTACTCGCGGCAGTAGCCGTAGCCGCCCATGGCCTGCACGGCGAAGCGGCATACCTCGTTGGCCACGTCGGAGGCGAACAGCTTCGCCATAGCGGCCAGCGGGCCGAAGTTCTGGTGCTGATCCTCGGCGATGGCGGCCCGCCATGTCATCAGACGGGCAGCGTCGATCTTGGTCTGCATCTCCGCCATCTTGAACTGGGTGTTCTGGAAGGAGTTGATGGGCTTGCCGAACTGCTTGCGCTCCTTGCCGTACTTGATAGCCTCGTTCAGCGCGCCTTGGGCGATCCCCACCGCCTGAGCGGCGATGCCGATACGGCCGCAGTCCAGCGCGCCCATGGCGATCTTGAAGCCCTTGCCCACAGGCCCCAGCACACGATCCGGGGTCACGCGGACGTTATCATAGGTGACGATGCAGTTGCTGGCGGCGCGGATACCCATACGCTCGATATTCTCGCTGACGGTGACGCCGGGGGTGTGCTTCAGATCCACGATAAAGGCGGTCAGACCCTTGGCGGCAGGCACCGTGCGGTCAGTCAAAGCAAAGACGATGCACACATCGGCAAAGCCGGAGTTGGTGGTGAAGATCTTGGAGCCGTTCAGGATCCAGTCCTCGCCGTCCTTCACGGCCACGGTCTGGGCGCCCTGTACGTCGGAGCCGGCGTTGGTCTCCGTCAGGCCGAAGGAGCCGATCTGGCTGCCGTCCACCAGAGGACGCAGGAACTTCTGCTTCTGCTCCTCGGTGCCGTAGTTGTTGATGCAGGAGCAGCACAGGGAGGTGTGCACGGAAATAGTGATACCGGTAGAGGCATCCACCTTGGAGACCTCCTCCATGCACAGGGTATAGGCCAGCGTGTCGGCGCCGGCGCCGCCGTACTGGCGGCTGTAGGGGATACCGAAGAAGCCGCAGCGCTGCATCTTGGCCAGCAGGTCAAGATCATAGGCTTCCTTTTCGTCCATCTCCTTTGCCAGAGGACGGATCTCCGTCTCGGCAAATTTACGGAACAATTCCTGCTGCAGCAGGTGCATTTTGCTCAGTTGAAAGTCCATAGCTTACCTCCGTAAGTAGAATTGGTTGCAGGTTCGCGTTTCTATTTTACTTGTTTTCCAATTGTTTGTCAACGTATTCTTTGTGTGCAAATTATTTTTTGCATTGACAAATTGCGCAATTTTCCGTTATGATAGTGGTATCGTTTATATTGGGGGATTTTTTTATGCAATTGAATGAATGTATCAACTTCATGTTGACCAACGTGCAGAACGCCGTGTTTCTGTGCTTCAAAAAGCAGCTTCAGCAGTTCAATGTCACGCCCATCCAGTACGCGCTGCTGAAATGCCTGTGGGACGAGGACGAGCAGGCTCCCTCCCAGCTGGCCCAGCACCTGTGTCTGGACTCCTCCACCGTTACCGGCATTATGGGCCGTCTGGAGGAAAAATCTCTGATCGTCCGGGAATACTGCAAAACGGATCGCCGCCGCATCATCGTCTGCCTGACGGACGCGGGCCGCGCTCTGCAAAAGCCCATCGAGGCGCTGATTGAAGAGACCAACCGTCTGGTAACGCGGGGCATCAGCGCCGAGCAGCTGCAAACGCTGCGGAGCGACCTGCTGCACATCGCCGAACAGGCCAACGAGCTGGCCGCGCAATAATTACTTCTCTCACAAACAGAAAAGCCGGATCGCCAAGTGATCCGGCTTTTCCGCATTCCCCGCATTCTCCTCTTGCGGCGGTGGCCTGTTTGACGTACAATACAGTCAAATACCATTTGACACAAGGAGAAACATGCAATGCGCAATACATTAAAAGAAAAGCTGGCACAGGGCAAGCGCCCGCTGGGCACCTTCGTAGGCACCGGCAGCGCCGCCGTGGTGGAATGTCTGGGCTGTGCGGGGCTGGATTTCGTGATTCTGGACAACGAGCACAGTCCCGTAGAGGCCGAGACCACCGCCGACATGGTACGGGCCGCCGAGCTGCGGGGCGTCACGCCGCTGGCACGGGTGCGGGAGATCAGCCGTCCCGCCATCCTGAAGCTGCTGGATGTGGGCGTGCAGGGTCTTATCATCCCCGACGTCCGCAGCGTTGAGGACGTGCGCCGCATCGTCCGCTTTGCCAAATACGCCCCGATAGGTCAGCGGGGCTTCTGTCCCTCCCGCAAGGACGGCTGGGGCACCGCCCCCCAGGGCAGCGTGCTGGACACCATGGCCCACTTCAATGCCGAAACGCTGGTGATCCCCCAGTGCGAAACGGCGGAAGCGCTGGCGGATATCGAAGCCATCGCCGCCACGGAGGGGGTGGACGGCATCTTCATCGGTCCCTTTGACCTGTCCATCTCCATGGGCATGCCCGGCGATTTCGAGAACCCCCAGTTCAAGGCGGCGCTGGAGCGCATCCTTGCCGCCTGTCACGCCGCAGGAAAGCCCTGCCTGATCTTCACCGGCGACGGAGCCGCCTCCGCCGCCCGTTTTGCCCAAGGCTATGACGGCGTGGCCATGAGTCTGGATACCATGCTGCTCATCAGCGGGGTACGCGCCCAGATCGCCGCGGCAAAATAAGTCTGTTTTCGCTTGCAAAACAATCGTTTAATTATTAAAAACTCCCCTGAAAAGCCCCGTTCTCCGTTCTTTTCCCGCCGCTGCGCTCATATAGTGGTACTGCTTGAAGGAGTGGTGCGCTATCAAAGAAAATCTGGAGCAACGGGCCGAAGAACTGGCTCTTTACCTGATAGAGAACCAAACGACGGTGCGGGCCGCCGCCAAAAAATTCGGTATCAGCAAGTCCACCGTCCACAAGGACATCAGTGAACGGCTGCCGCTGTACAACCGCCCGCTGTGGCTGCAAGTAAAGGCGCTGCTGGACGAAAACAAGGCGCAGCGGCACATCCGGGGCGGCCTCGCCACCCGCCGGAAATACAAGGGGATATAAGCCAATGGTGCCATATACCCGCGTGGCGGTGCTGCGGACCCTTGTGATGCACCGCACCAAAGCCTCCCTCTGACGAGGGAGGTGGCGCAAAGCGCCGGAGGGAGAGACGATAAACACAAGGGATTCGGCAAAACACCGGTCTCTCCCCCAGTCTCGCATGCGCTCGACAGCCCCCTCGTCAGAGGGGGCCATCTCCTTTCTCCCCACACCCATCCACAACATAAAAACCAGGCGGAAAAACCGCCTGGTTTTTATGCTATAAAACAATTATTTACTTATGATACAGCTTCTTGATCTCATACTTTGGCTCACAGCTGACGTTGATCCCCAGCCGCTTATAGAGCTTCACGTCCTCCTCGGAGATGATAACGGAGAAATGCGCATCGCAGCCCTTCAGATTCTTCAGCTGCGCCTGCACCATAGCCGCCAGCGGATTGCTCAACCCGGAGATGGACAGCGCCAGCAGCACCTCGTCCGAGTGCAGCCGGGGATTATGGTGGCCCAGATACTCGATCTTGGTCTTGCTGATGGGTGCGATGACCGACGCGGGGATCAGCTCCAGCTTATGGTCGATGCCCGCCAGATACTTCAGCGCGTTCAGCAGCAGCGCCGCAGAAGCACCCAGCAGCGACGAGGTCTTGCCCGTCACCACCGTGCCGTCCGGCAGCGTCAGGGCGCCGGACACCGTGCCGGTCTCCTCCGCTTTCTTCAGGCTGGCCACCACGGCGGGACACTGCTCCGGCGACACGTGAGCCTGCTGCATCAGCAGCTCCAGCTTGCGCACCACGCTCTCGTCGCACTTGCCCTTCACCCGGTCGCAGGCAGCGGTGAAGTACCGCCGCACGATCTCGTGGCGGCTGGCCTCGCAGCACACCTCGTCGTCCACGATGCCGAAGCCCGCCATATTCACCCCCATATCCGTGGGGGACTTGTAGGGGGACTCGCCCTGGATCTTCTGGAACATGGCGTTCAGGACGGGGAACACCTCCACATCCCGGTTATAGTTGACGGTGGTCTCGCCGTAGGCCTCCAGATGGAAGGGGTCGATCATGTTCACATCGTTCAGGTCGGCGGTAGCGGCCTCATAGGCCAGATTGACGGGGTGCTTCAGGGGCAGGTTCCAGATGGGAAAGGTCTCATACTTGGCGTAGCCCGCCCGGATGCCCCGCTTGTGCTCATGGTACAGCTGGCTCAGGCAGGTGGCCATTTTGCCGCTGCCGGGGCCGGGCGCGGTGACCACCACCACGCTGCGGCTGGTCTCGATGTACTCGTTGCGGCCCAGCCCCTCGTCGGACACCACGTGGGCCACGTCGGAGGGATATCCCGCAATGGGATAATGCCGGTAGCTTTTCACGCCCAGCGACTCCAGCCGCTTGATGAAGGCCTCGGCGTTGGGCTGCCCGGCGTACTGGGTGATGACCACGCTGCCCACATAGAAGCCCAGCGAGCGGAACACGTCGATAAGCCGCAGCACGTCCTCGTCATAGGAGATACCCAGGTCGCCCCGCATCTTGCTCTTTTCGATATCCCCGGCGCAGATGGCCACCACGATCTCCACCTCGTCCTTCATGGTGCCCAGCATGCGGATCTTGCTGTCCGGCTGGAACCCCGGCAGCACGCGGCTGGCGTGATGGTCGTCAAACAGCTTGCCGCCGAACTCCAGATACAGCTTGCCGCCGAACTGTGCGCGGCGCTGGCGGATGTGTTCCGCCTGCATGGTCAGGTACTTCTCGTTGTCAAAACCCAGTTTCATCCCCATATTCCCCCATTATTACAATATGGTGGGTATTATACCCCATCCGCCGCCGGGAGAAAAGCGGTTTATTCAAATTCGCGCCCCTGAAATATGTAGAAATATTTCCTCCAATTTTAGCGAAAGCTACCGTTGCTTTTTTCCCGCCGACGCGATATACTGAAAAATACACCCCATTTTGAAGGAGGACATTTATGGAGCCCTACCGTTTCCATATCATGTGGCGGCGTATCAATGAGGAGGAATTCCGGGATTTCTTCCAGACCAACGATATTTACGAGGCCAAGGATTTCGCCATGCGCCTGGCCTTTGACGAGACCAACGTGGTCTACGTGCAGGACGTGAAGCGTGACGAGCGCGTCCGGGACTTCGACGCCGAGATTTACAAAAAATAACCACACATACTTTTTCCACCTCTGCCCACACTAGGGGCAGAGGTGATTTTTATGGAAAAGCAGCCCTTCCCCCATGACGCCACGCCGGACGTTCACGCGTTTTCCTCCCCGCCGGAGAACGCGAAGGATCTGATCAATAGGTACGGCACCTATAATATCCAGCCCACCGCCGACACAGAGAATGTGTTTCCCCTCATCGCGCCGGGCCTGCCCCGCCAGTGGCGGAAAATGCATCTGGACAAGCAGGATCTGGAGGGGTTATCTTGACGCGGCATTTCAAAGCCTCCCTCTGACGAGGGAGGTGGCGCAAAGCGCCGGAGGGAGAGATGATAAACGCAAGAGGTGCGGCAAAAAACGGGTCTCTCCCCCAGTCTCGCATACGCTCGACAGCCCCCTCGTCAGAGGGGGCCTAAAATCATCTCCCCAACCGCCCGCCAAAAGCGGGCACTTTTTCTGCCGTAAATTGTCGGTCACTTTGCTCATTTAAACTGCAACTCGGTATAATCCACAAAGAATTGTTAAAAGATTGGCAAAATACATAATTGACACAAATTTCACAAGACCCTATAATAGAATTACACTGGTAAGACCAGTTGGCGGCGTTGCGCCGCGGAAAGGAGCGCACTTCATGTACACGCTGGGCATTGATATCGGTTCCACCACCTCCAAGTGTGTGATATTGCAGGATGGCGCGTCCATCACCGCCAGGAGCTTACAGCTGGGCGGTCTGGGCACTGACGGCCCGGAGGACGCCCTGACAGAGCTGTGGCAGGAGAGCGGTCTGACCCGTGCCGACATGGCCCGCGTCATCGTCACCGGCTATGGCCGCAACAAGTTTGAGGGCGCCGACGGTGAGGTCAGCGAACTGACCTGCCACGCGCTGGGGGGCCGGTTCGTGTTCCCCGATCTGCGGACGGTCATCGACATTGGTGGTCAGGACGCCAAGATCATCTCCCTGACCCCGGACGGCCGCATGAGCAACTTCATCATGAACGACAAGTGCGCCGCCGGAACCGGCCGGTTTCTGGAGGTCATGGCCAACATTCTGCGGCTGGATATCGACGATCTGGGCGCCATCGCCGCCGAGAGCGATTCTCCCGCCGCCATCTCCAGCACCTGCACGGTGTTTGCCGAGTCCGAGGTCATCAGCCAGCTGGCCAATGGCGTCAAACGCCCCGATCTGGTGGCCGGTATCTGCCAGAGCGTTGCCACCCGCGTGGCGTCTCTTGCCCGCCGGGCCGGTATCGTGGAGCGTGTGTGTATGTCCGGCGGCGTGGCCCGCAACGAGGCGGTACGCCGCTATATGGCGCAGGCGCTGGACGTAGAGATCTCCTACGACCCGCTGGCCCAGTATTTCGGCGCCATCGGCGCGGCCCTGTACGCCTGGAAGCAGGCCAGCAAATAAGTAAGCAAGTGAGTAAGACACATAATTATAAATGAGGACAGAAAACAAGGAGGAACAAACATGGCAGAAGAAGTGAAAAAGGCCCCTCGTCCGGTGGATCCCAATTCCGCCAAGTATAAGCTGGGCAAGATCGCCGCTGACGCCTTTGTGGACGCCATCGAGGCCAAGAAGAACGGCATCCCCGTGGCATGGGTATCCAGCAACTTCCCTGTGGAGATCCCGGAGACCCTGGGCATCGCCACCGTATATCCGGAGAATCAGGCCGCCGGTATCGCCGCACGCGGCGCCGGTGAGCGTATGTGCAACGTGGCGGAGGCCGATGGCTACTCCAATGACATCTGCGCCTACGCCCGTATCTCCATGGCCTACGCCAAGCTGAAATCCTGCCCCGAGCAGGACGTGGCCATGCCCGACGTGGTGCTGTGCTGCAATAACATCTGCAACTGCATGATCAAGTGGTATGAGAATCTGGCGCAGGAGCTGAACGTTCCCATGATCATGCTGGATATCCCCTTCAACCCCGATTACGACGTGTCCGACGCGCTGGTGCAGTACGTCTCCGCCCAGTTCTGGGATGTGGTACATCAGCTGGAAAGCCTGTTCCACCTGAAGTGGGACGACGACAAGTTCCAGCAGGTCACCGGCTTCAGCTGCCGCGCTTCCCGCGCATGGCTGGCCGCTACCGGCTGCGCCAAGTACGTCCCCTCCCCCTTTAACGGCTTCGACCTGCTGAACCACATGGCCGTCATGGTCACCGCCCGGGGCAAGGAGTGTTCCGGCGACGCCATGGAGACTCTGTACAAGGAGTACATGGAAAACCACAAGAACGGCACCTCCACCTTCCGCACGGAGGAGAAGTACCGCATTCTGTTCGAGGGTATCGCCTGCTGGCCCTACCTGCGTGCTACCAGCACCGGCCTGAAGTCCCGGGGCATCAACATGGTCACCACCATCTATGCCGACGCCTTCGGCTATGATTACGACTCCTTCGAGGGCATGATCAAGGCCTACTGCTCCGTGCCCAACGCCATCAATCTGGAAAAGTCCCGCGACAAGCGCATCAAGCTGTGCAAGGACAACCATGTGGAGGGCATGCTGATCCACACCAACCGTTCCTGCAAGCTGTGGAGCGGCTTCATGTACGAGATGGGCCGTCAGGTGGGCAAGGCCTGCGACATTCCCGTGGCCAGCTTCGACGGCGATCAGGCCGACCCCCGCAACTTCTCCGAGGCGCAGTATGACACCCGCGTGCAGGGCCTCATGGAGATCATGGAAGCCAACAAAGAGCAGAAAGGAGCCAACTGAACATGACCACCAATGAACTGTTTGCCAAGCTGCATGAAGCAGCCGCCAACCCCAAGGCACAGATGGACAAGTATCTGGCCCGGGGCAAGAAGATCGTGCTGTGCGCTCCCGTCTACACCCCCGACGAGCTGATCCACTCCATGGGCTTCGTCCCCATGGGTGCCTGGGGCGCGGATACCGAGCTGCGCCGGGCTAAGGAATACTGCCCCGCCTTCCTGTGCTCCATCGTCCAGTCCGCGCTGGAGCTGGGCATCAACGGCGCGTATGACGGCGCGTCCGCCATCGTCATCCCCTCCCTGTGCGACACTCTGAAAACCATGGGCGAGAACTGGAAGTATGCCGTGCCCTCCATCCCCTTCATCCCCATGACCTATCCTCAGAACCGCAAGCCCGCCTACGGCGTGGCCTTCACCAAAGCCGGCTACGAGCGCGTGATCCGCGACCTGGAGAAGCTGGGCGGCAAGTTTGACGATGCCAAGCTGGCCCAGTCCAACGCCCTCTATAACCGCCACAACGCCGCAATGCGGAAGCTGGACGAGGTGCTGGCAAAGCACCCCGAGGTCACCGCCGCCCAGCGCAGCGACGCCTTCAAGTCCGCCTTCTTCATGACCAAGGAGGAGCACACCGCCCTTATTGAGGAGCTGAACGCCGCGCTGGAGGCTCAGACCCCCGCCGCCGAAAAGACCCCCATCCTGCTGTCCGGCATTCTCACCGACGCGCCCGGCTTCAACGCCATTCTGGACGATCTGGACCTGCACATCGTGGCGGACGACGTGGCCGCCCAGTCCCGTCAGTACCGCACCGACGTCCCCGCCGGTGACGACGCTCTCACCGCCCTGGCCCAGAAGTTCGCCGATATGGACAACTGCTCCGTGCTCTACAACGCCGCCAAGCCCCGCGTCCAGTGGATCGTGGACACCGCCAAGGCCCGTAATGCCAAGGGCGTGCTGGTGGCTCTCACCAAGTTCTGCGACCCCGAGGAATTCGACTACGTCATGATCAAGAAGGCCTGCGAGGCCGCCGGCATTCCCGTCACCGTGGTGGAGATCGACCGCCAGATGGTGCAGTTTGAGCAGGCCCGCACCAATATCGAGACCTTCCGCGACATGCTGACCATGTAATTACGCAAAAAAATATAGGAGGAACCTAACCCATGAGTGAGATCAAACGCCCGCTGGAGGGCATCAAGGTCGTCGAACTGGCCACCTTCATCGCCGCTCCCTGCTGCGCACGCTTTCTGGCCGATCTGGGCGCCGAGGTCATCAAGATCGAGGCTCCCGCAGGCGACCCCTTGCGCTACACCGCCGTCAACGAGGGCCGTCCTCAGGATCAGAAGGAAAACACCACCTACGATCTGGAGAACGCCAACAAGACCTGCATCGCCCTGAACACCAAGTCTCCCGCCGGCCGCGAGGCGCTGGAGAAGCTGATCGCCGGTGCCGACATTTTCATCACCAACTGGCGTCAGAACCCCTTGAAGAAGGCGGGTCTGGACTACGACACCCTCCACGCCAAGTATCCCGCGCTGGTGTACGGCTTCGTCTCCGGCTACGGCGAAAAGGGCCCCGACAAGGATCTCCCCGGCTTCGACTTCACCGCCTTCTTTGCCCGCGGCGGCGTGCTGGGCACCCTGTTTGACAAGGACTCCTTGCCCATGCTGACCATTGCCGGCTTCGGCGACCATCAGGTGGGTCTGTATCTGGCCTCCGGCGTGCTGGCGGCCCTGTACCGCGCCAAGCAGACCGGTCAGGGCGACCGCGTGGTGGTCTCTCTGTTCCACAGCGCCATCTGGGACGTGTCCCTGATGCTCCAGTCCAACCAGTACGGCGACCCCGCCACCCAGTTCCCCCTGTCCCGCCGCACCTTGCCCAACCCGCTGGTGGTGGCTCACAAGACCAAGGACAACAAGTGGCTCCAGATCGCCATGCCCCAGTACAACCGCCATTATCCCATCTTCATGCGCGCCATCGGCCACCCCGAGATGGCCGAGGATCCCCGCTACTACCCCCAGACCAACCTGCAGGCCAACATCGAGGAGTTCTATGACTTCCTGGTGGCCGAGATGGCAACCCGTACCCTGGACGAGTGGTGCGCCCTGATGGACGCCAACGACCTGCCCTACGCTATCGCCCAGACCTGGGATCAGCTGCTGGTGGATAAGCAGGCCTGGGCCTCCGACTGCTTCTATGAGATGGAGTACCCCAACGGCGCCAAGCGCACCATGGTGCGTCCTCCCGTCATGTTCGAAGAGACTCCCCTGCCTCCCTATAACCGCGGCCCGTATCTGGGCGAGCAGACGGAGGAGATCCTGAAGAAGCTGGGCTATACCGACGAGCAGGTGGCCGCCATGATCGCCGCCGGCGACGCCGCCGCCATGGATCCCGCCCTGAAGGACTAAGCCAACCAAAAACGGAAAAGTAGGAAATGAACACGTGCCGTCCGCTGTTGAGGAGCGGCGGACGGCCATGCCGGAAAAGGAGAAAAATATGAAGATCGCTGCTTATGAAGTGCGTCCCGACGAAAAGCCCGTTATCGAGTCTCTGTGCAAAGAATACGGCATCGAGCTGGTGTCCACCCCCGCCAATCTGGATCCCACCACCGCCAACATGGCCGTCGGCTGCGACGGCGTCACCACGCTGGGCCAGTCCAACTACTGCAACGAGGTGCTGGACGAGCTGCAGGGCTACGGCGTCAAGGTGCTGGCCAGCCGCTGCGTGGGCTACAACCACATGAACTGCGACTATGCCCGATCTCTGGGCTTCCGTCTGTGCAACGGCGCTTACGCGCCCAACGGCGTGGCGGAATACACCGTCATGGCCATTCTCATGTGCATCCGCAAGTTCAAGAAGGCCCTGTACAACACCAACGACAACGACTTTACCCTGAAGGGCAAGATGGGCCGCGAGCTGCGCACCATGACCGTCGGCGTTATGGGCACCGGCAAGATCGGCTATACCGTTATCAAGTGCCTCAGCGGCTTCGGCTGCCGCATCCTGGCCAACGACGTGTACCAGAACGACGCCGTTCGCCAGTACGCCGAGTACGTGGATCTGGACACGCTGTATCGTGAAAGCGACATCATCACCATCCATACTCCCCTGCTGCCGGAGACCACCGGCATGATCAACCGCGAGGCCCTTGCCAAGATGAAGGACGGCGTGGTGCTGATCGACAACGCCCGGGGCGAGCTGGTGGACATTGACGCCATCATCGAGGGCGTGGAGACCGAGAAGATCGGCGCTCTGTTTATGGACGCCTTCCCCGGCGAGACCGGCATCATCCACGTTCCCCACAACGACGATATTATCAAGACCCCCGGCATGCCCTACTTCAAGCTGAAGTACCTGCGTTCCTTCGTGAACGTGTATCACACCCCCCACATGGCGTTCTTTACCGAGGAAGCCGCCGAGTCCATGGCTCGCTGCGGCATCGACAGCATCCACGAGATCCTGACCACCGGTAAGTCCAGCCACGAGATCCCCTGCTGAGTCAATGAATTAAGTAATAATAGGAGGAAAACGAATGATTCTCGACAAGAAGCACGAGATGCAGCGCAAGCTGTTCCGCCAGTTCGCGGAGACGGAATTCACCAAGGAGATCCAGGACGAGCTGGACGAGACCGGCGAATTCAACTGGGATATGCACAAGAAGATGGCCCGTTACGGCTTCATGGGTGTCAAGATTCCCAAGGAGTACGGCGGCGCCGGTGCCGACAGCCTGACCTATGCCCTGATGGTAGAGGAACTGGCCCGCGTGGACGCGGTGCTGTCCATCTACGCCAACACCTCCAACTCTCTGGGCGGCGGCCCGCTGCTGCTGGGCGGCAATGAGGCTCAGAAGCAGAAGTACCTGCCTGCCGTGGCCAGCGGCGAGAAGATCATGGTGTTCGGCCTGACCGAGCCCGGTGCGGGCTCCGATGCCGGCGGCACCACCACCACCGCTATTGCCGACGGTGACGACTTCATCATCAACGGCCGCAAGTGCTTCATCTCCGGCGCTCCCATGGCCGACTGGGCCGTGGTGTTCGCCAAGACCGACCTGACCGCCAAGGGCAGCAAGGGCATCTCCATGTTCGTGGTGGACATGAAGCTCCCTGGCGTGTCTCTGGGTGCGCACGAGAAGAAGATGGGCATCAACGGCTATCCCACCTGCGACCTGGTGCTGGAGGATGTCCGTGTTTCTAAGGACTGCCTGGTGGGCCCGCTGCATAAGGGCTTCCAGATCGCCATGAAGACGCTGGACGGCGGCCGTCTGGGCATTGCCGCCCAGTCCGTTGGCATCGCTCAGTCCGCGCTGGACGAGGCCGTCAAGTACGCCAAGGAGCGTAAGCAGTTCGGCCGCCGCATCGCCGACTTTCAGGGCATCAGCTTCATGCTGGCCGACATGGCCGCCGACGTGGAAGCCGCCCGTCAGCTGGTGTATCACGCCGCTGTGCTGAAGGACGCCAATAGTCCCGAGGCCAGCTCCGCCTGCTCCATCGCCAAGTACTTCGCCGCCGAGGCCGCCAACCGCTGCGCCTACAAGGCCGTGCAGATCCACGGCGGTTACGGCTATATCCGCGAGTACAAGGTGGAGCGCATCTACCGCGACGCC
>OIZI01000071.1_pt1 | contig 49885 bp, 52 predicted proteins | sample 1588441 | NCBI WGS metagenome assembly OIZI01 (sample SAMN03283284) | human gut metagenome | biome: human-associated habitat; material: feces | host: Homo sapiens | place: Peru | collected 2012 | reverse complement strand
GACGAGCCGTATATCATCGACGCGGGCACGCTCGCAGAAGGCTCGACACTCAACATTTCCGTCACCGCCGACAGCGCCGTGAGCGGCAATATCTATGTCGCCGCGCTGGACACGGCGTTGCTCGAAAAGCACATGACGGCGCTTGCCGCCGAGGGGCTGCAGGTGACGTCGTTCACCGACAGCCGCATTGTCGGTACGCTGGACGCCGCCAAAAACGGCACCGTGTTCTCGTCCATCCCCTATGACGCGGGCTGGACGGTGACGGTGGACGGGGAAAAGGTAGACGCCTATCCCATCGGCGATCTGAACGACGACGGCTCGCAGGGCGCGTTTTTGGCGTTTGACATCGGAGCGGGCAAGCATGAGGTCTCATTCCGCTATGTTCCGCGCGGACTGTATGCGGGACTGCTGCTGTCCGCCGTCAGCCTTGTCGCATTCATCCTGCTGCTCATCGTCACGGGCAGAAAAAAGGAGAAAGACCCGCTCGTTTTAGCGCCCGAGGACGCGGTGCCGCCGGCACCGCTGCCCATCGCGGAAACCCCGTCGCCGCTGACCGATGCGATCACGCTTGAGACCCTGCTGACCGAGGACGACGACACAAAGGAATAAGACAAAGCGAAAAACCGCGGCGCTTTTGAAGCGCCGCGGTTTTTCTGCGTCCTGTTGACATTGCGCACGGTAAATGTTACTATAATGATAGTACTCATGCATTTTCCCGCATCACACAAGAGGTTCTTATGCTTCGTTGACAGGAGGGTGCAAAATGAAAAGGTATGCTGCCGTGTTGTGTGCTGCCGCCGTCATCGCGTTGTCGGGACTTGCCGCGTGCAAGGACTTTGTGTCGACAGACAGCGTGACAGAGGAATTGCCCACCGTTTCGACCGCCGCGCCGCATGTCGGCACAACAACGGAGAAAACCACCGTTTCGTCCCAAAAGACGAAACCCGCCGCGCCGGAAAGCATGGCGTTGGCAGAGCTGCCGTATTGGGAAAAGGCGGACGCTATCCGCATTTCCCACATAACCTCTCCGCCCTTCAAGGCGGTGACGCTGCACAAGGGGACAAAGGAATATGAAACCCTTTATGCGCTGCTGCAGCGGACAGAGGGTGCCTATCTGCACAAAACGCACGAGGGGCTCTACGGCGGATTTATCCCGATCATCGTGTATCAGGGGGACAAACGGCTCGACAGGATCGCCGTCAGTGTGAGAGATGACGGGCAGTTTTCGACCGACACACAGCAGGAAGCATCCGAAAACAAGCAGGTCACGGGGAAATATGCTTCCCTGTATGCCATGCCGCAGGATGTTGCCGAGGAAATACGGGCATTTTTGAAATCGCTGGAATACACAGAGGATCTTTAACAGACAACCCCAAAACATGAAAGGCGGCACCCCTAAAAAAGGGGTGCCGCCGCTTTTTATGTTTTATCAGAAATTGTAGATCGTGCCGGTCTTGGCGGAGGTGTAGATACCCTCCAAAATACGGGTCACGCAGAACGCCTGCTCCGGCTTTGTCAGCACCTCGGTGTCGTTGCGCACCGCTTCGATCCACAGGCGTTCCTCGCGGTCGGCGGCGCTTTCGCTTTTCGCACCGTCGTTGAACGCCACGCCGCCCGCTTCAAAGTTCGGGCGCAGCACATACTGTCTGCCGCCGCGGATACCGTTGATGCGCACGCCGTCCTGCATGTCGCCGCCCGCCTTTGTGCCGCAGACGGTGGTGACCGCCTCGCGCACGTCCAGGGTGTTGAGCGCCCATGCGGACTCCAAAAACACCGTCGCGCCGTTCTCCATCACCACAAAGCCGAAAGCGGAGTCCTCGACCGTGAACTTTTCGGGATCCCAGTTGCCCCACATATTGCCCTGCTCGGTGTCGTTGTTGAGCTTGTGATAAGCCGTGCCGAGGCAATATTTCGGCTTATAGTTGTTCATCGTCCACAGCGTCAGATCCAGCGCATGGGTGCCGATGTCGATGAGCGGACCGCCGCCCTGCTCATATTCGTTGAGGAACACGCCCCAGGTCGGGACGGCACGGCGGCGCAGCGCCGTCGCCTTGGCATAATAGATATCGCCGAACGTGCCCTCGTCGGCTTCGCGCTTTAAGTAGAGAGAGTCGTCGCGGAAACGGTTCTGATAGCCGATCGTGAGCTTTTTGCCGGTCTCCTTCGCCGCGTCAAGCATCTTCTGCGCCTCGGCGGCGTTGATCGCCATCGGCTTTTCGCACATGACATGCTTGCCCGCTTGCAGCGCGTCCACCGTGATGAAGCTGTGGGAGCGGTTGGGGGTGCAGACGTGCACCACCTCGATCGCGGGGTCCTTCAAAAGCTCCTTATAGTCGGTGTATACCTTTGCGTCGGCAGTGCCGAACGCCTTTGCCGCCTTTTGGGCACGCTCCTCGACGATGTCGCAGAACGCGACCATTTCGCAGTCCTGCACCTTTTTGAGGGACGGCATATGCTTACCGTTAGCGATGCCGCCGCAGCCGATGATGCCGACCTTGATCAATCTTGCCATGATTTTCTCTCCTTTTATTTATCGTACGTAAGGTTCGTCGTCGTGTATATTTCTCACGTGCGGGCAGGTGGTGTCGATGCGGCAGGCGGGCGCGACAAAGCGCACCGCGTTTTTGATGATGCTCTGCACCGGCGCCTGATAGAAGGTCGGGAAGGACTCATGACCGGGCTGGAAATAGAAGATCTTGCCGTTGCCGCGCTCATAGAGACAGCCGGAGCGGAACACCTCGCCGCCGCTGTAGTTGCCGATGAGCAGCAGCTTATCCGGCGTCGGGATGACAAACGGCTCGCCGTAGGTCTCCTCGTGCTCCAGGGTGAAATAGCGGTCGATGTCCTTGGTGATGGGGTGCGCAGGCTCGATGACCCACAGCACCTCGCTGTCCCCGCTCTCGCGCCAGGTGAGGTTGCAGGACGTGCCGAGGAGATAGCAGAACGGCTTCGAATGGTGCGCCGAATGCAGCGCAATGAAGCCCATGCCGGACAGCACCGCGTCCCGCACCAGGAAAGCGACCTCATCGGGCACCTTGTGGTGCGCCATGTGTCCCCACCAGATCAGCACGTCGGTCTCATCGAGAATTTCCTTCGTGATGCCGCAGTTTTCATCCTGCAGGGTCGCCGTGCGCACGGTGAAGTCCTCTTCCTTGCCGAGGAATTCCGCGATCGCCCCGTGGATGCCCTTGGGGTAGATGGCAGCGATGGATTCCTCGCAGCGCTCATGTTCATATTCGTTCCAGACAAGTACACGTATCATAATGTTTCCCTCCGTTTCAAAGTGTAATTTCATTATAGACAGCGCCGTCGAAATATGCTACAATATTTCTGTGTAAAAATATCAATTTTTTGTTGTGAGGTCTGTATGGCATTTTATGAAAAGCCGTTTTACCGCGACGGCGTGCGCATGCCGATCCAGTGCATCACCGTCGGGCTGGAGAACACCACCCGCCCGACGCAGCTGCACTATCACGAGTATACCGAGCTTTTGTTCGGTGTCTCCGGCACGGCGCAGGTGTTCATCGGTGCAAAGCAATATGCGCTGCCGGCGGGCGGCATGGTTATCGTGCACACGGGCTGCCCGCACGACGTGGCGTGCAGCAATGGAAAATGCACCTATATCGTTGTGAAATTTCTGCCCCAGGTGCTGCTTGCCGACGAACAAACGCCGTCGGCATACGGCTATGTACTGGCGCTGATGGAAAACACCGGCGAAAAGCAGATTTTGTTTCCGCCCGCAGCGCTGGCGGAAACGACGCTGCCCGCGCTTTTCTATCACATCCGCAGCGAATGGGAGGAACAGGCGCTCGGCTATGAGCTGAGCCTGCGCGCCGACGTGACGCAGATCTATCTCTATATCCTGCGCTGCTGGGAAGCGCAGCATGTGCCGCTTTTGTCCCGCATCCGCGACATGGGGCAAACGGAATTTGTCAAGCACGCCATCGCCTATGTGCAGGCGCACTATGCCGATCTCACCGCCGTGGAGACGGCGGACGCCTGCGGCGTGTCCGCGACCTATTTTTCCCGCATGTTCAAGCGCGCCATGCATCAGTCCTTTTCCGACTATGTGACGCTGGTGCGGCTGCGGCACGCGGAGCAGCTGTTGCTGCTTACCGACGACAGCGTCACCGAGGTCGCACAGGCGGTCGGCTTTTCCACCGCCTCCTATTTCATCAGCCGCTTCAGGGCGGCAAAAAAAATGACGCCGCTGCAATTCCGTCAGGCGGCAAAATCCGCTGCAGCAAAGGGGGACGCACCATGTCCAGAGAATGGTACATAAAAACCGACACCCGCCATGTCCAGGACACGTTCGGCGACATTGACACCACCGTGCCGACCGCAAAGGAAAAATGGAAACGGCACTATAAAAAATATATCCTTTGGATCATCGAGGGTATCGTTGCCTTTCTCATCATTCTCATCCCGACCGTCGAGCTCTTGAAGCCCGCCGAATATGACTACACCCTGACGCTCGTCACCGCGCTTCCGCTCTCCTCGGAAAGGCAGAAGGCGCTCACAGACGCGCTTTGCGCCGTCGGCGAGGATGTGGACGGGGACGGCAGAGTGAACCTCTCCCTGCGGGCGCTCACCGTGAGCGAAGAACTCAAAAACGCGACGCTGCAGCGGGAAATGCTCCTCACCTCGTTTCTCAATGACGACTACCGCCTGTTTGTGATGGAACCCGCCTGCTATGAGGAGCTGGTCGCGCCGCACGTTTCGGACGACTTTTTTGCCGTGCTGCAGGAGCGCGACGGGCTGCTTTTTGCCGCGCGGTCGGGCGATGCGGCAAAAAACGAACGGGCGCTGCTTGCTCGCTTTTTGGAAAATTGAGGCGTTTTTTCGTTTCTTTTTGACAAATGCAGCGGGATGTGCTATACTTGCGCGTGAACAATCTATGAACGCGGCAAGATGCCGCGAAAGGGTGATCTCATGCGCTGCGACGGCAGAAAACTCAAAAAAGTAGACCCGATGTACCGTATTGTGCCGCACATCATGGTCGAGCGGCACGATTCCATGAACATGACCACGCTCAATCTGCCCATGGAGCCGATGCAGCGCTATATCCGCGGCAAAGCCGCCGAGGGCGTTGTCATTTCGCACATGGCGCTCATTCTCGCTGCCTATCTGCGGACGATGGCGGAGTTCCCCGCGCTCAACCGCTTTGTCGTCAACCGCAAGGTATATGCGCACAAGGACGTGACGGTGAGCATGGTGGTGCTCAAAGCCAATTCCATGGAAAACGAAACGATGTCCAAGATCCACCTGTCGGTAGAAGATACCATTTTTGACGTACAGGAAAAGGTTTTGCATTATGTCACCGACAACCGCAAATACTCTACAGAGAACAGCACCGACAAAATGATCGACACGCTGACCCGCATTCCGGGGCTTTTGCGCGTCGGCGTGAGCTTTTTGCGGTTTCTTGACAAGCACGGATGGCTGCCGAAAAGCATCGTGGAGCTGAGCCCGTTCCACGCGAGCCTGCTCATCACCAATCTTGCCAGCATCCGCACCAATCACATCTATCACCATGTCTATGACTTCGGCACGACGAGCGTCGGCATGGCGCTCGGCAACCAGCGCGAGGTGCCGCGCCGCACGGCGTCGGGCGAGATCGTGTTCGATCGCTGCCTGCCGGTGGGTCTGGTGATGGACGAACGCATCGCGGCGGGCAGCTATTTTGCCAGAGCGTTTCATGTGTTCAAACGGTATATCAAAAATCCGGCGCTGCTCGAAGAGCCGCCGAAGGTCGTCAACATCGACGAATAATATACATCTGTGCGGTCAGTCTGTTCGCGGACTGACCGCTTTTATGAAAGGGAGCAGGTTTTGTGACGCCCTATTTTTCTTCCAGAGACAGCGCCTACCGTGCGCCCGTCGGCGCGGTCGCGGCAGGCACCTCGGTGCATTTCCGTCTGCGTCTGCCGCGGCACTTCGGCGTGCGGGCGGCGTTTTTGCTTGTCTATGCCGCCAACATGCCGACAAGGCGGGACGGTATGTTTTGGGCGGGACAGCCGGATGGTGGCACCGAGTGGTGGGAATGTGATTTTGCGCCCGCCGACGCGGGGATCTATCGCTATGGCTTCGAACTGACAAAGGACGACGGCACAGCGTTTTTGGTCGCGCTTGCGGACGGGACGGCGGATGTGTGGCGCAAGCCGGGGGCGCTGTGGCAGCTGACCTGTTTTGAAAAAGACTTCAAAACACCCGACTGGGCGGCGGGCGGCATCATGTATCAGATCTTCCCCGACCGCTTTTTTTGCTCCGGCAAGCCGAAAACGGATGTGCCCGCCGACCGCGTTCTGCGGGACGACTGGGGCGGACAGCCGGTGTGGCAGCCGGATGCCGCGGGCAAGGTGCGCAACAACGACTATTTCGGCGGCGACCTCGACGGCATCACCGCAAAGCTCGACTATCTCGCGTCTCTCGGCGTGACCTGCCTCTATCTCAATCCCGTTTTTGAGGCACATTCCAATCACCGCTATGACACCGCCGACTATGAAACCATCGACCCGCTCCTCGGCGACGAGACGGCTTTCTCAACGCTCATGCGGGAAGCGAAAAAGCACGGCATGCGTGTGCTGCTCGACGGCGTGTTCAGCCACACGGGCGCGGACAGCAAATATTTCAACCGCGAGGGGCGCTACGGTGACGGCGGGGCATACCGCGACGTCGCGTCGCCCTATTATCCGTGGTATCACTTCGATCGCTGGCCGGAGCAATATGCCAGCTGGTGGGGCTTTGACACCCTGCCGGAGCTGGACGAAATGACGCCCTCGTTTATGGCATACATCGCGGGGGATGACGGCATCGTGCGACAGCGCATCCGAAAAGGTGCGGGCGGCTGGCGGCTAGATGTGGCGGACGAGCTGCCGGACGGCTTTTTGTATGCACTGCGGCGCGCCGTCAAGGCGGAGGATCCCGACGCACTGCTGCTCGGCGAGGTGTGGGAGGACGCGAGCTGCAAGGAAAGCTATGGACACCTGCGGCCGTATCTGCTCGGCAAACAGCTGGACAGCGTGATGAACTATCCGTTTCGGGACGCGATCTTGCGCTACATGAACGGCGGCGGTTCGACGGAATTTGCAAACGCCGTCGAGCGGATCGCGGAAAATTATCCGCCGCAGGTGCTGCGCCTGCTCATGAACCACATCGGCACGCACGACACCGAGCGCGCGCTCACCGTGCTGGCGGGCGAGCCGTCCGCCGGCAGAGGGCGGCATTGGCAGGCCCAGCATCACCTGTCCGCTGCCGAGCGGGAAAGCGGCGTGCGCCGCCTGCGGATTGCAACGCTGTTGCAGTTCTGCCTGCCGGGCGTGCCGTGCATCTATTACGGCGACGAGGCAGGCATGGAGGGCTATCGCGACCCCTTCAACCGCGGCTGCTATCCGTGGGGAAACGAGGACACGGCGCTCATAGAATGGTACAAAAAGCTCGGCGCCGTCCGCCGCGGCTGCGCCGCGCTGAAAGAGGGCGGCTTTGCCGCCGTGCGCGGCAACGAGGACATCGCCTGCTTTGTCCGCGCCGACGAAACCGAAACGCTGCTTTGCGCCGTCAACCGCGCGTGGCAGCCGGCGGGACTGGCGCTGCCCGCCCCGTTTGAAAACGCGACCCCCGTCATCGGCGACGGCAAAATTGAAAACGGCGTTTTGTCTCTCCCCGCCGAGTCCGGCGGCATCTTTGTCGTGAAATGAGGAAAACCGCAATGGAACAGTCACCTGTCTGTTTTGATAATTACGCCATCTGTCCGGATAGTAATATCGTTCGCATAGACGAAAAGGGCATCACGCTTTCGGCAGATAGGTTTATCTCCTTTGCGGAATGCGCCCGCAATTTCCGATTGGAAAAGGGCGGCGGGGAAATATGTGTCGGGGAGCGGGATGTGACCGATCTTTCTTTCGCTTTTTACACCGCGCCCCATCCAACTGTGATAAAATTTTTTCCAAAGGGAAAACATCCTCTGCCTTTTGCAAAAACAAAAGCCACATCCCGTTTTTTTCAGCTGCAAAAGCAGATCGAAAAATACGGCTACAGCACATATGACATGTCCTAATTTCGCTTTTGAAAAAATCTCCGAAGCCAAAGTGGTTTCGGAGATTTTCTGCGTGATACAATTTATTATCGGCAACCGATACGGCTCCCCAAGCGTCTTCAGTCACCGATCTGCGCTGCATTTATATCTCTGTCAAACAAAAAAAGAAGCCGGAAAATCCGACTTCTTTTTTGTTTTCTTCCGGGAAATTATCTCTTGGAGAACTGCGGTGCACGACGGGCGGCTTTGAGACCGTACTTCTTTCTTTCCTTCATACGCGGATCGCGCGTCAGGAAGCCCGCCTTCTTCAGCTGGGCACGCAGCTCGTCGCTGTTGTACTGCAGCAGCGCACGGGAAATACCGTGGCGGATAGCACCCGCCTGACCGGTCACACCGCCGCCGGCAACGCGGCACTCGATGTCGAACTTGTCGGTCAGCTCGGTGAGCTCCAGGGGCTGACGAACGATGAGCTTCAAAGTCTCCAGACCGAAATAGTCGTCAATGTCACGGCCGTTGATGGTCACCTTGCCGGTGCCCTGATACAGACGGACGCGGGCAACGGATTTCTTTCTTCTGCCGGTGCCGTAAAAATAAGGTCTCTTGTTGTAATCCATCTTTCTTTACCCCTTTCCTCAGAATTCCCGCGCTTCGGGCTTCTGCGCAGCATGCGCATGCTCGCTGCCGGCATAGCAGTGCAGGCGGTTGTATGCGGCGTCGCCGATGGTGTTGTTCGGGATCATGCCGTACACGGCAAGCTCCATCGCCTTCTCGGGTCTCGTCGCCATCAGCGTGGCATACTTGGTCTCTTTCAGACCGCCGATCCAGCCGGTGTGGCGCTGCCATTTCTTCTGCTCCAGCTTCTTGCCGGTGAGAACGGCGTCCTTGCAGTTGATGATGATGACATGATCACCGCAGTCAACATGCGGGGTGTAGGTGGGTTTATGCTTGCCGCGCAGCAGCGTGGCAGCTTCGGCAGCAACGCGGCCGAGCGACTTACCGGCGGCGTCCAGCACATACCAGTTGCGCTCGACCTTGCCCGCCTTTTCCATGTAAGTGGACATAGTACTTCCTCCTATATACTTTTTTACAGCTTTGCCAGTGTACCACACCGATTTTCGGTTGTCAAGAGGTATTTTCCGGTTTTTTTAATTTATATCCCGCAATCTCTCGTTTTCTCTCCTTTTTGCTCCCGTTTTCTCCTGTTCTCGTTTTTCATTTCCGAACATGAATACAAAAATCAAGATACCGCGAAAACGGGAGATATATTGAGAAAATCAGCGAACAGCGTTGCTATTTTTGCATGATGTCCCTGTCGAAAAAGTGTGAAAAGGACTTGTCATAAAATAGGGGATGTGGTAGAATAAAAACAGTGTGTGCGCCGTAGGGCGCAAGAAAGAAAGGATGTTTTTTATGGTGCGTGCGATCGTCGGCGCCAACTGGGGCGACGAGGGAAAAGGAAAGATCACGGATATGTTTGCCGGTGAGGCGGACATCGTCGTCCGTTTTCAGGGCGGCGCCAATGCGGGACATACCATCATCAACGAGCACGGACGCTTTGCGTTCCATCTGATGCCCAGCGGTGTGTGCTATGACAATGTCACCTGCATCATCGGCAACGGTGTGGCGCTCGACATCGACAAATTCGTGAAAGAGCTTGCCGACGTCAAGGCGGCGGGGCTCAACCCCCACCTGCTGGTCTCCGACCGCGCGCAGGTGCTGATGCCGTATCATATTCTGCTCGACACCTATGAAGAGGAGCGGCTCGGCAAAAACGCTTTCGGCTCCACCAAAAGCGGCATCGCCCCGTTCTTCAGCGACAAATTTTCGAAGATCGGCATTCAGGTCAACGACCTGTTTGATGACGAAGTGCTGAAAGCGAAGCTCCAAAATGTCTGCACGCTCAAAAATCTTGTCATTGAGCATGTGTATCACAAGCCGCTGCTCGATCCCGACGAGCTGTACAGAACCTGTGTCAGCTATCGCGAAAAGATCGCGCCGTTTGTCTGTGACACGCACACCTATATTTCCGCAGCGCTCAAGGAAGGCAAAAACATCCTGCTCGAAGGACAGCTCGGCACGCTCAAGGATCCCGATTTCGGCATCTATCCGATGGTGACCTCTTCTTCCACCCTCGCCGGCTACGGCGCGGTGGGCGCGGGCATTCCGCCGCATGAGATCAAGGAGATCGTCGCCGTGACGAAAGCCTATTCCTCTGCGGTGGGCGCGGGCGAATTTGTGTCCGAGATCCTCGACGAGGACAAGGCGCAGGAGCTGCGTATCCACGGCGGCGACAAGGGCGAATTCGGCGCCACGACCGGCAGACCGCGTCGCGTGGGCTGGTATGACTGCGTCGCTTCCCGCTACGGCGTCGAATGCCAGGGCGCGACCAAGGTGGTCATGACGGCGCTCGACTGCCTGTCCTATCTTGAGGAGATCCCCGTCTGCGTCGGCTATGAGATCGACGGCGAGGTGACCCGCGATTTCCCCAACACCAATCGGCTGAAAAGAGCAAAGCCGGTGCTCAAAACCCTCAAGGGCTGGCACTGCAACATCCGCGGCATCCGCACCTTTGAGGAGCTGCCCGCCGAAGCGCGCGCCTATGTGGAGTTTATTGAAAAGGAATTGGGGCATCATATTGACATGGTGTCCAACGGCCCCGAGCGGGAAGCCATCATCTATCGTTGAGGTGTCACATGGAAAAAATTCTGGTTTTGGATTTCGGCGGACAGTATAATCAGCTCATCGCCCGCCGTGTGCGCGATCACCGCGTGTTTGCGGAAATTTTGCCCTATACCACGCCGCTGTCGGTCATCAAGGAAAACGGCTATCGCGGCATTATTTTCACGGGCGGCCCGAACTCGGTGTTCGATCCTGCATCGCCGCACTATGATCCGGCGATCCTCGACATCGGCGTGCCGATCCTCGGCATTTGCTACGGCTGCCAGCTCACCGCTTTCATGGCGGGCGGCAAGGTGGAGACTGCCGAACAGTCGGAATACGGCAAGATCGACCTGCACGTGACCGACGCTGCGTCGCCGCTTTTTGCGGACATCCCGACGGACAGCGTCGTGTGGATGAGCCACACCGACCGCGTCACTGTGCCGCCTGTCGGCTTTGCCGTCACAGCGACCACCGACGCCTGCCCCGTTGCGGCGATGGAGGATGCAAAGCGCCGCCTGTATGCGGTGCAGTTCCACCCCGAGGTCACCCACAGTGTTTACGGCAACAAGCTGCTCGAAAACTTCCTCTATCGTGTCTGCGGCTGCAGCGGCGATTGGGAAATGGACAGCTTCATCGAGGACACCGTCGCCCGCCTGCGGGAGCAGATCGGCGACAAGCAGGTCATCCTCGGACTGTCGGGCGGCGTCGACTCCTCGGTTGCGGCAGGACTGCTGAGCCGTGCGGTGGGCAAGCAGCTCACCTGCGTGTTTGTCGATCAGGGGCTGATGCGCAAGGACGAGGGCGACTTTGTGGAAAAGACCTTCACCTCGCTTTTTGATATGCGCTTTGTGCGCGTGAACTGTCAGGAGCATTTCCTGTCCTGCCTCAAAGGGGTCACCGATCCCGAACAGAAGCGGCACATCATCGGCACGGAGTTTTACAAAGTGTTTTGGGAAGAGATCCGTCGCCGCAGCAGCGAAAAGGGCTTTTTCGCGCAGGGCACGATCTATCCCGACTGCATCGAATCCGGCAAGGGCGACGCCGACAAGATCAAAACGCATCACAACAAGGTGAAGATGCCGGACGATGTGGAGTTCCTCGGCATCATCGAGCCGCTTTGCGACCTGTTCAAGGACGAAGTGCGCCGCGTCGGCGAAAAGCTCGGCATCCCGCATGAGCTTGTGTGGCGTCAGCCGTTCCCCGGCCCGGGACTCGGCGTGCGCATCATCGGCGAGATCACCGCCGAAAAGGTGGAGATCCTGCAAAACGCCGACTGGGTGCTGCGGGACGAAATGGCAAAAAACGGCTATGAGCAGCACTTGGCGCAGTTTTTCTGCGTGCTGCCGGGCGTGAGCACCGTCGGCGTCATGGGCGACCACCGCACCTATGATCACCTCGTCGCCATCCGCGCCGTCACGACCGACGACTTCATGACCGCCGACTGGGCAAAGATCCCCTATGACATCCTCGCCCGCGTCAGCAACCGCATCACCAACGAAGTGAAGCACGTCAACCGCGTGGTCTATGACATCACGACCAAGCCCCCCGCAACGGTGGAGTGGGAGTGACCGTTCCTATTACAATGCAGGCATCCATCCGCACAGCGGATGGATGCCTCTTATTATCTTATTATAAAACATTTTCTTGATTTACGGCGTGCGGCATGCTACAATTTTTCCAGTTGTTTTATTTGGAGGTTGTTTTTTTATGGAAAAAGGCAACAATCACTTTTCCGGTCAGCTTGGGTTTGTCCTTGCCGCAGCCGGAAGCGCTGTCGGCGTCGGCAACCTGTGGCGGTTTCCGTATCTTGCCGCAAAGGACGGCGGCGGCGTGTTTCTGATTGTCTACCTTGCGCTGGTGCTGACGTTCGGCTTCTCCCTGCTCACGTCCGACATTGCCATCGGCCGCCGCACCGGAAAAAGCGCCATCGGCGCCTATACGCAGATGCATCCCAAATTCAAATTCCTCGGTATTCTGACATTCATCGTTCCCGTTATCATCATGACCTACTATGCCGTCATCGGCGGCTGGATCACGAAATATGCCGTTTTGTATCTGACCGGTCAGGCGCAGGCGGCAGCAAGCGACAACTATTTCACGGGCTTTATCTCCTCGCCGGTCTCGCCCGTTATTTTCGGACTGTTGTTCATGGCGGTGACCGCCGTCATCGTATACAAAGGCGTCGAGGGCGGCATTGAGCGCGTCTCGAAATTCATGATGCCGATCCTCCTTGTGCTCGTCGTGGTCATCGCGGGCTATTCCCTGACGCTGCGCAACACCGATGCAAACGGGCAGACGCGGACGGGGCTGCAGGGCTTTCTCTATTACATAAAACCCGATTTCACGGGCATAACCGTTGAGCGCTTTTTGGAGATCCTGCTTGATGCCATGAGCCAGCTGTTCTTCTCGCTGAGCGTGTCCATGGGCATCATGATCACCTATGGTTCCTATGTCAAGCCGCAGGTGAACCTCAGCAAGTCGGTCAATCAGATCGAGGTTTTCGACACAGGCGTGGCGCTCATTGCGGGCATCATGATCATTCCCGCCGTGTTTGTCTTTTCGGGCACGGAGGGCATGAACGCCGGTCCGAGCCTGATGTTCATTTCCCTGCCCAAGGTGTTTTCCGCCATGGGCACCGCCGGCATCTTCGTCGGTGCGCTGTTCTTCATTTGCGCGATCTTCGCGACACTGACCTCCTGCATCTCCGTTTTGGAGTCCATCGTAGCAAACTGCATGGAGATCTTCCACACAAGCCGCAAAAAGACCGTGCTCGTTTTGTCGGGCATCTATCTGGCGGCGACTGCCTGCATCGCTTTGGGCTACAGCGTATTCTATTTTGAGGTGCTGCTGCCCAACGGCTCGACGGGACAGCTGCTGGATGTCATGGATTATATCAGCAACAGCGTCATGATGCCGTTTATCGCCCTCATTTCCACCATTCTGATCGGCTGGGTCGTGGGGCCGCAATATGTCACCGACGAGGTGGAGCGAAACGGCGAGAAGTTCCGCCGAAAAGCACTCTATCGCGTGATGATCCGCTATGTCGCGCCGCTCATGATGTTTGTTCTGTTCCTGCAGTCCACCGGCGTGCTTTCGATGATTCTCAAATGGTTTGACTGACATGTATTTTGTATACGGTGAAAAGGAACTTACCTACCTGCGGCAGAAGGATCGGCGGCTTTCAGCCGCTATCGACCGCATCGGGCACGTCGACCGTGCCGTGGACACGGATCTTTTCCCGTCCGTTGTCCATCACATCGTCGGGCAGCAGATCTCCACAAAGGCGCAGGCGACGATCTGGCAGCAAATGCAGGACGCGCTCGGCACAGTGAACGCCGACACCGTCCTTGCGGCAGGCGTGCCGCAGCTGCAAGCGCTCGGCATGACGTTTCGCAAGGCGGAATATATCACCGACTTTGCCGCAAAGGTGCAAAGCGGCGCGTTTGACATTGATGCCGTGGCGCACATGAGCGACGCCGACGCCATCCGCGCCCTCTCCGCCCTCAAGGGCATCGGCGTGTGGACGGCGGAAATGATCCTGCTTTTCTGCTTGCAGCGCCCCGACATTTTCAGCTTTGACGACCTTGCCATTCTGCGCGGACTGCGTATGCTCTATCGTCACAAAGAGATCGACCGCGCACGGTTTGAAACCTACCGCCGCCGTTTCAGCCCGTATGGCAGCGTGGCAAGCCTATACCTGTGGGCGATCGCGGGCGGCGCGCTCCCCGAGCTGAAAGACCCGAAGCCGAAGGAGAAAAGGAAAGCGGCGCTGTGAGCTGCGGGAAATTCCGTCATTTCGCCCCGTTTGCCCAAATTTCCGACATTCTCCGCCCCGTGGTGAGATTTTCACCACGGGGCTTTCTCTGTCCATGGTAAAATGCGGGCGGGGTGGTTATACTGATGGCAGAAACAAAAAAACAGGAGGTTTTCGTTATGTACTACTCTGCCGGAACGTATGAATCGTTTGCACACCCCGAAAAGCCCAAGGACGTGGACAAAAAGTCCGCCTATATCATCGGCACGGGACTTGCCGGACTGACGGCTGCTTTCTATCTTGTCCGCGACGGACAGATGAAGGGCGAGCGCATCCATCTTTTGGAAAAGCTGGAGCTTGCCGGCGGCAGCTGCGACGGCAGAAAGGACGTCACGAAAGGCTTTTTCATGCGCGGCGGGCGCGAGATGGACAACCACTTTGAGGTCATGTGGGACACCTTCCGCGATGTGCCGTCCATCGAGACGCCGGGCGTGTCGGTTCTGGACGAATACTATTGGCTCAACAAGCACGACCCGAACTATTCCCTCTGCCGCGCAACCGTGAACCGCGGTGAGGATGCGCACACCGACAAACAGTTCAAGCTGGACAAGGCGTCGGCGCTGGCGCTCTCCAAGCTGTTCATGACGCCGGAAAAGGACCTTGAGGACAAGAAGATTTCCGACGTGCTGCCCGACTCCTTCTGGAGCACGAACTTCTGGCTCTACTGGCAGACGATGTTTGCGTTCCAGCGCTGGTCGAGCGCGCTTGAAATGAAGCGCTACCTCTGCCGCTATGTCCACCACATCGACGGGCTGCCCGATTTCAGCGCGCTGCGCTTCACGAAATACAACCAGTATGAGAGCATGATCCTGCCGCTGGTGAAATATCTGGAAAGCCACGGTGTCGGCATCGAATACGGCATGGACGTCAAAAACGTCATCATCGACGACGAGGGCGACAAAAAGGTTGCCAAACGCATCGTCTATGTCAAGGACGGCAGCGAGCAGACGATCGAGCTGACCGAAAACGATCTCGTGTTCATCACCAACGGCTGCTGCACCGACACGTCCTGCTATGGCGATCAGACGCACGCGCCCGATCTGTCCGGCATTGAAAACGGCAAGGGCGAGTCATGGGATATGTGGAAAGCCATTGCCGCACAGGCAAAGCACGGCGAATACGGCAATCCCGACAACTTCTGCTCCGATGTGGACGCCACCAACTGGATGAGCGCCACCGTCGCCACGTCCGACGAGGAAGTCATCCGCCACATCATGAATGTCTGCAAGCGCGATCCCCGCTCCGGCAAGGTGACGACGGGCGGCATCGTGACCGTCAGGGACAGCACCGACAACTGGTATCTCTCCTGGACGATCAACCGCCAGCCGCAGTTCAAGTCCCAGGACAAGAACATGGTGCTGGTGTGGCTGTATTCGCTCAACACCAACAAAGAGGGCAACTATGTGAAGAAGGCGATGCGCGACTGCACCGGCGAAGAGATCTGCCGCGAGTGGCTGTATCACATCGGCGTGCCGACCGAAAAGATCGACGCGCTGGCGCACGACGCCTGCAACACCACGACCTGCTTCATGCCGTATATCAACGCGTTCTTCCAGCCGCGCAAGGAGTCCGACCGTCCGAAGGTCGTGCCCGACGGCGCCGTGAACTTTGCATTCATCGGTCAGTTCGCCGAGACCCCGCGCGACACCATCTTCACGACGGAATACTCCATGCGCACCGGCATGGAATCGGTCTACACACTGCTGGATGTCGACCGCGGCGTGCCCGAGGTGTGGGGCAGCAAATACGATGTGCGTGAGCTGCTGCGCGCCTGCTATTATGCGATCGACAAAAAGCCGATCAGCGAAGCACCCCTCTCCTTTGCGGAACGCGAGATGCTCAAGATCGCGCTCAAAAAGGTCAAGGGCACAGACATCGAAATTCTGCTCAAAGAAAGCGGACTTATTGAATAATGGCATTATACAGAGAACGGTCTCCCCGTTATTGGGGAGACCATTCTCTGTGTGTCAAAAAACTTGTTTTTTGACACACAGTGAGGCTGTCTAAAAACCGCAGTGAGAGGAAATCGCCCCCGTCGGCGTATATGGCATACGCTAGGGCAGGAGCAATTTGCGTATGCAAATTGCGGCAGGAAGACGACATCGGCTTCCTGCAGATGACGCAGACAGCAAAAGCGTGCGTTTCAAAGAAACGCTCCTTTTTGTTTGTTGGAACTTTTGTCGTCATCTTTCCCGCATGGATGCGCTTTTGCGTCCTGCGGACTTTTTTGACAGTCTGAGATGCGCGCTGCTTTCGCAGCGCGCATTTTGTTTTATTCAGCTGTATCATCCGCCGGCGCAGGCGGGGTAGGTTCTGTGTCGGTGGTCTTGCCGAGATAGGCGGGCATCTCGACGCCTGCCATCTTCAGCGTGTCCGCCAGCGGCGGCACCGCTTTCATGATGCCGGACAGAAAGTCCGCCGTCGTCGAGCCGCCGTTTTTGCCGCCCATGGAGTCCCACACCGTGATCTTGTCGATCTGCAGATTCTTGATCGCTTCGACCTGGATCTTGGTGAGATCCTCGAGCTTATCCACCAGCAGCATCTGAATGGCAGCGCCGGTGTCGCCGCCCGCAGCGGCAACGACCTTTTTGTAGCCCTCGGCCTGCTTGGCAAGAATTTCCTGCACACCGCGTGCCTGCGCTTCCATCGTGGCGAAGATGGCGTCCGCTTCACCCTTTGCACGGCGGCGGCGCTGCTCTGCCTCTGCCTCGGCTTCCAGCTCCTTGCGCTCCTTTTCGACCTTGGCGGCGGTGATGATGTCCGCCTGCTTTGTCGCAAATTCACGCGCGGCACGCGCCTGCTCGGCTTGCTGCTCGGCAGCATAGGCTTCCTCGAGCGCCTTTGCCGACGCGATCTTTTCGGCGGCGATGGCACGGCGCTGCGCCTCGGCTTCCTTTTCGCGGCGCACGGCATCGGACATCGCGATCTGCGCCTTCGACTCGTTTTCGCCCGCGATGGCGGCGGCGTTGGACTCGGCAACGCTGATGCGCTGATCCTTCATAGCGATCGCCTCACCGATCGAGCCGTCACGCGTTTTTTCCGCAACCGACTTTTTCGCGTCGTTGATCGCCTTGGCAGCGGCTTCCTTACCGAGTGCCTCAATATAGCCCGATTCATCGGTGATATCGGTGACGTTCACGTTGATGAGCCGCAGACCGATTTTTTTGAGCTCCGTCTCCACGTTGTGGGACACCGCTTCCAAAAACTTGTCGCGGTCGGTGTTGATCTCCTCAATGTCCATGGTGGCGATGACGAGACGCAGCTGACCGAAAATGATGTCCTTGGCAAGCTCCTGAATTTCATTCAGCCGCAGACCGAGCAGACGCTCGGCGGCGTTCTGCATCACGCCCGGCTCCACCGAAATGCCCACCGTGAAGCGGGACGGCACATCGACTCGGATGTTCTGATGGGACAGGGCGTTTGTGAGGTCGACATTGATGGACATCGGGGTCAGATCCAGGTATTCATACGACTGGATGACCGGCCAGATAAACGCCGCGCCGCCGTGGATACACTTGGCGGAACGGGTCGTGCCGTCCTTGTTCGTGCCGACCTTACCGTAGATCACCAGCACCTTGTCGGACGGGCAGCGGCGATACCGCGCCAAAACGACGAGCAGCATGGTGAACAGGAACAGCGCGATCACCGTGATCGCAATAATGACGGATGTGGGCATAGCATTTTCCTCCTTTAATTTTTAACCGCACAAAGCGGTCGGACAACTAACCTATCTTCATCGGTGACGCCGACGACCTGCACCGTTTCGCCGGTTTTCAGCACTCTGTCGCAATCGGTGAGTGCGTCCATCTCGACAAACCGTTCCTGCAGATTCATCGTCACCTTGCCGCAGCCGCTGCGGGCGGCGGGAATGGGGATATAGACCGTCGCCGTGTGTGCCACGGCGTTTTTCGCGGCGATGTTGCCGTTTTCCTGCAGCCGCAGGGCATATTTGATCACAAGCGCCGCAATAACCAACGCAGCAAAGCCGCCCGCCGCCGCGATCAGTCCGGCAAGTGCCGGCGACAGCCCCAGGTCGCACATGGCGACGCCGAGCCAGCCGCCGACCGCGAACAGCGCCACGATGCCGCGCAGTGTGAACAGGCGGATGCCCGCCGCATGGTGCGCGCCGTCGTGTGCGTCACGGTCATGATCGAGATCATGATCGTGATCAAAATCGTGATCATGGTCGAAATCGTGATCGACGTCATGATCAAAGTCGTGATCCATGTCATGGTCAAGATCATGATCGGCATCGACCTCTCCGTGGTCGGCGTCATGTCCGCCGAGCCCGAAAAGCAGCAGCACCGTCTGCAGCACTAAGATCACCGTGGTGGGGATGGCAACCACCGCAAAGCACTGCTGCAAAAGTGTCAGTCCGTCCCACCAATTTGTAAACCACATACCCATTCCACTCCCCTCATGTGTTTTGCAGCGCAGCAAGCCTAAGCGTCGCCTCGCGGGCAAGACAGCCAGCCATAAAGGCAAGCACCATCACCCGCAGCGCCGCCGAAAGCCGCACCTTCGCGGTCGCGTCCGGCCCGACATAGTTTGCCGTCACCTGCGCCACCGCCGCGTCCACCGCGTCCTCGGACAAACGGTCGACGTCCAGAAGCCGCACCGCCTCACACAGATAATCATACAGCTCGCTCTCCGAAATGATGTCGTCGCCCGTATCCTCAACATCGCCGTTCACCGTGGAGAGCAGCGCCGCGATCTGCTCAATTTTGAGACAGTCGCGCAGTGCGGCGATCAGCAGGATGCGGGCAAGCTGCCGTTCATAATATTTTTTTTGCACCGGATGCGCGACAAAGCCGCGCTTCACCCAGTTTTGCACCGTGGAATACTCAAGCCCCGTCAGCGCGCTGACCTGCCCGAGCGTCAATCCGTCGGTCGCCGTGATCATCGGTCGAAAGACGGAGAACATGCCGCCCGCTACATCGGTATACGGCATGACGGTTCCCGGCACCAGCTTGTCATACATAATCACAGCTCCTTATCTTGGGGTAACATGATTATAACACAGGTTCATTTGAACTTCAAGTGTTTTTTGAAAAAATCCGCAATTTTTTTGAAAAAGCGGATTTTTCGATAGGTTTCTTATTTTTTTTCACCGCGTGCATGGCGCTTGATCGCTTCAAAGGACACGTCGCTGAGCGCGTGCTCGATCCTGCAGGCGTCTGCCGCCGCCGTTTCCTCGTCCACGCCGATGCGGATGAGAAAATCGGTCATGACGGTGTGGCGCTCATAGATCTTGCGGGCGATCTCTTCGCCCGCGGCGGTGAGATGCAAAAGACCTGCGGCATCCACCGTCAGCATACCGCCCTTTTTGAGCACGCTGACCGCGCGGCTGACACTGGGCTTGGAATACCCGCGGTGCTCCGCCACATCCACGGCACGCACGCCGTTTTTCTCCTTATCCAAAACATAGATGGTCTCCAGATACATTTCGCCCGATTCCTGCAAATGCATGACGCCACCTTCCTTTCTTCAAAGCAATTCGTCCTCGCGGACCAAATAATTTTCCATGTCCACCCTGCCGTCGGGCAAAAATGCCACGCCCTCGGCGGCAAGCCGTCTTCTGTGTTCTTCCCTGCCGCCGAACGCAAATGCCTCGGACAGCGTGCCGTCCTTTTTCACCACGCGGTGACAGGGGATGCCTGCGGGGTCGGGGTTGACGTGCAGCGCATACCCCACCACCCGCGACCAGCGCGGATTGCCCGCCAGCAGCGCGACAAGCCCATAGCTTGCCACCCGCCCGCGCGGGATGCGGCGCACCTGTTCATAAATGAGATCAAAGGTATTCACAGCAGCTCAACACCCATTTCCCGACAGCGGGCAAGCTCGCTTTCCGGCCAGAGAGAGGCGTGCACCTCGCCGATGTGCGCCTTTTGCAGCAGCAGCATGCAAAGACGGGACTGTCCGATGCCGCCACCGATGGACAGCGGCAGCTCGCCTGCCGCAAGCGCCTTGTGGAACGGCAGCTCCAGTCTTTCAAGCATATTTTCCGCCGTCAGCTGACGCACAAGGCTGTCGGCATCCACGCGGATGCCCATGGACGACAGCTCGAACGCTGCGTCGGTCACGCGGTTATACACCAAAATGTCGCCGTTCAAATGCCAATCGTCATAGTCCGGCGCGCGGCCGTCGTGCTTTTCGCCGCTTTTCAGCCTGTCGCCGATCTCCATGAGGAACACCGCGCCGTATGCCTTCGCGGCGGCGTTTTCCCGCTCTTTGGGCGTCAGCGTCGGATATTTTTCTTCCAGCTCATATGTGGTGGTGAACGCAATGTCGCGCGGCAGATAGTTGTCGAGCACGGGATACTGCCGCTGCACCTCGTCCGCCGTCACCAGCACCGCGCCGTAGATGCGGCGCACCGTGTCCTTGAGATACGCGACCGTGCGATCCTCTTTCGCGATGACCTTTTCCCAGTCCCACTGATCGACATACAGCGAGTGGATGCTGTCGCACACCTCGTCGCGGCGGATGGCGTTCATGTCGGTATACAGTCCCGTGTGCATGGCAAAGCCGTATTTTTTCAGTGCGACGCGCTTCCATTTTGCAAGGCTGTGCACGACCTCGGCGACCGCGCCCGTTTCGCGCACGTCAAAGCCGACGGGGCGCTCCACGCCGTTCAGATCGTCGTTGAGTCCGCTGCCCTTTTTCAGAAACAGCGGTGCGGAAGCGCGGGTGATGCACAGCGCACTGCACAGCTCTTCCTCAAAGCGATGCCGCAGCATGCGGATCGCGTTTTGTGTTGTGAGGACATCCAATTTGCTTTTATAGGCTCCCATGTGAAATCTCCTTTATTTCCCGAGGATCGCGTTTGCCACCGTCTGTGCCAGCAGCTTTCTGCCCGCATCCGAGGACGGATGCACGCCGTCAACAAAATCATCCTGTGCGTTTTTGTTGGCGCTGTGGGTGTCGATCACCGTGGCGCCCGTCGCCGCCGCCACCTCGCGGATGGCGGGGATGATGTCGTTTTCAACGGTCTCGTTCTGAATTTGCGCAAAATCCGAAAATGCCGTCGGCGGCAGCGCGAGATATATATGCGGCTTGGTCTTCAGCGCTTTATAGCTTTCGACAAGCGCCGTGAGATCGGCGCGAAATTGCGCCGCGTTGGCATTGTCCGGCATTTCCCAGTTGAACGGCTTTGAGTCGTTCGTGCCGAGCATGATAACGACAATGTCGGGCTGATAGGCAAGGCTGTCGTCATATTCCGGCTGCAGCGTATAACCCTTCTCCGACGTATCGTTGTCGATACCCGCCGAAAGCGCCGTCGCGCCGTTCACGCCGAAGCCCTTGACCTCATACCGCTCCGCGGACAGCGATTTTTGGAGATTGTTCTCCCAATAGCCGTTTTTCGTGATGCTGTCGCCGACGCAGGCGACCCGTTTGACGCGAAACGTAATGCCCCGCACCGCCAGCATGATAACCAGCACCGCCAAAATGAGCAGCACGATACCGATGAGCAGCATCACGCCCCATTGTCCCTTCATACGACCGCCGTCCTTTCTCAGTGTGCGCGCTTTTCGCGCCACAATACGCCATAGTTCAGTGCATACACGGCAAACGCCAGCAGCACGCCGCACACAACATCCACGACCGAATGTTGTTTGACAAACACCGTGGATGCACAGATGAGCACCGCCGCAATAACGGACAGCGTCCGCCACCCATAGCGTTTGTGCAGCGACGGATGATGGAAAGCCGTCAGATGTACGATGACCGCCTCAAAGCAGTGCAGGCTCGGGCAGACGTTGCGCGGCAGATCGTTTGCAAAAACGATGCGGCAGATCCAAAGCCACAAGCCGTCCCCCTCCGCCGTCGGTCGAAAATCGATCGCGGACGGAAAGAAGATGAACACCAAAATGCTCAGCACCACGCCGGAAAACAGCGTCGCGCACTGGCGATAAAACGCGCGTTTGTCCCGCACCCCGACCGCCAGCATCAGCAGCGGCACATACGCATACCACAGCACATACGGCAGGATAAACGCAGGTACAAACGGAATTTTATCGTCCAGCGGAACATGCACCAAAACGGCGGTGTCTCCGTGGGATGTCAGAAAATATAAAAAGGATACTGCGCCGAACAGCAGCGGCAGCAGCAGCAAATGTCGATATTTCTCAAACCAAGCCTTCACGCTTCGTCCGCCCTTACTTTGAAATGAACGGTTTCAGTGTAGCACAAAATAGTATACTTGTCAACGCAAGGAAGCGCGAAGCGCTTCCTTGGTCAAATACGCCGTGCAGTCCTACAGACTGCACGGCGTATTTGCGCAGTGTGTGCGCTGATTATAAAAAAATCTCGGTCAATTTGCGCGCAGTGTGTGCGCTGAATATAAAGAGATTGCAAGAAAAGGAAAAAGTGCGGGAGTGCAAAGCACTTCCCGCACATTCTCAGTCAAAAAGTCTGCGCATCAACCGTGTGTCAGCGCTTTTTGACGACCTCGCCCTGATGCTTATAGATGCTGTTTGCAGGGACAAAGCCGCGCACCGCCGACAGCGGATAGATCTGACTGCCGCTGCCGATGACCGTGCCGGGATTCAGCACGCTTCCGCAGCCGACCTCGACATGGTCGCCGAGCACCGCGCCCATCTTTTTGAGTCCCGTTTCCACCCGCTCGTCGGCGCGGATGGAAACCGGCGTTTTGTCGCTTTTGACGTTGGACGTGATCGATCCTGCGCCCATGTGGGACTTATACCCCAGGATCGAATCGCCGACATAGTTATAATGCGGCACCTGCACGTTGTCGAACAGGATGACGTTTTTGAGCTCCGTGGAATTGCCCACCACAGCGCCCGCACCCACCAGCGCGTTGCCGCGAATGAATGCGCAGTGCCGCACCTCTGTCTCTGCACCGATGATGACGTTCTCGCCGATATAGGCGGACGGGAACACCTTTGCCGTTTTGTGAATCCACACCGTTTCGGCGGGATGGTCGTATTCGTCGGGGGACAGCGTTTTCCCCAGTTCGAGGATGAACGCGCCGATCTCTTTAAGCGCTTCCCACGGATAGGGGTGCTTTTGGAGCAGCGGGGCTGCCTGCGTGTGGGTCAGGTCAAACAGAGCATCGGTCGTCATGGCAATGTTCATACATACTCTCCTTTATTATATAACGGTGTTGATGGGACTGCCGTTTTGGAACGCAGAAAGATTTTCAGCGACGCGGTCGATGAGCCGCACCCGCGTTTCGAAAGGCGCCCACGCAATGTGCGGCGTGAGGATGCAATGCGGTGCCGAAAGCAGCGGATTGTCTGCCGCCATCGGCTCTTTGATCTGCACATCGATGCCCGCGCCCGCGATCACGCCCGCGTGCAGCGCATCCGCCACCGCGACCTCGTCCATGATGCCGCCGCGTGCGGTGTTGATGAGCAGCGCCGTCGGCTTCATCAGCGACAGAGTGCGGCGGTTGATGATGCCCTGCGTTTCGGGCGTCAGCGGGCAGTGGAACGTCAGCACGTCCGCTGCCGCAAACAGCTCGTCGGGCGAGCAGCAGGTCTCGCCGGGGCAATGCGCGGGCGTGCGGGTCGAAACCAGAATGTCCATCCCGAACGCCCTGCCGATCGCCGCGACCTTTTTGCCGATCGCGCCGCAGCCGAAGATGCCGAGCGTTTTGCCCGCCAGCTCATGCAGCGGATAGGGGAAATAGGTGAACCGCTTTTCCCGCACCCAGTCGCCCGCGTGCACCGAGCGGTCATAGGCGGCAAGGCTGCCGACAAGGGACAGCACCATCGCAAACACATGCTGCGCCACCGCGTCGGTGGAATAGCCGGGCACATTGCACACCGTGATCCCCCGCGCCTTTGCCGCCGCAAGGTCAATGTTATTATATCCCGTTGCAAACACGCCGATGAATTTGAGATTTTTACAGGCAGCCATCACAGCAGCGGTGATCTCCGTTTTGTTGCACACCACGGCGTCGGCATCGCCGATCGCCGCCGCTACCTCTTCGGGCGGCAAAAGCGGAAAGCCGACGACCTCTCCCAGCCGCTCGATCGGCGCAAGCGACACGTCGCCGTTCGTGACCGTGTCCACATCCAGCAAGACAATTTTCATATCCGACATATCCTTTTTCACAGTTTTCATCATTCTACCACATTTCTTTTGCTATTGCAATGATAAAAAATATGTGGTATTCTATGCGTAATACATATTTTGGAGGGATCATTTTGGAAATGACGGCATTTGCCGCCTGGCTCAACGCGACCTTTGCGGGGATGGACAATGCGGTGTCGCACTTCGCTTTTTCGCTGCATGAAAGTGCGGCGGGCGGCTTTTTTGATTGGCTGTTTCCGTTTATCACGCTGCTCGGCAACGGCGGTATCTTTTTCATCGCAGTCGCCGTCGTCTGCCTTTTGTTCAAAAAAGGACGGCGCACCGGCGCGACCATGCTGGTCGCTTTGCTGCTCGGACTGCTTGTCACGAACCTGGCGCTCAAAAACGGCATCGCGCGCCCGCGCCCCTATGCCGACGAGCTGAGCACATTCTTCACCTATTGGCAGGCGATCGGGCACGGGCTGGAAAATGAGATCTATTCCTTCCCGTCCGGTCATGCGACAGCGTCGTTTGCCGCCATGACGGCGGTGTTTCTGTGCGGCAACAAGAAGTATAGCTTCCTCGCCTATGTCCTCGCGCTGCTCATCGGCTTTTCCCGCATCTATATCCAGGTGCACTATGCGTCCGACATCGTCGGCGGCGCGCTGGTCGGCACGCTGTGCGGCATCGGCGCGTGGCTGCTCATCCGCTTTTGGTTTAACAGGATGGCAGCATCGGACAAGCCCGCCTGCGAGTTCATCACTAATGCGGACATCCGCAACCGTTTGAAAAAGAAAGAGGTTTAACACATCCGCTATGGACAGTCACAGTATCGGGCTCATTTTAGCCCTCATCGTTCTTGTCTCTTTGTCCGCCTTTTTTTCGGCGACCGAGACGGCGTATATGTCTCTGAACCGCGTGCGCATCAAAAACATGGCAAACGACGGTGACCGCCGCGCGCGGCGCGTCATGAAGCTGCTCGACAGCTATGACCGTCTGCTTGCCACCGTGCTCATCGGCAACAACATCGTGAACATTTCCTCCGCCAGTATTGCAACGGTGCTGTTTGTCAGCTTTTTCAAAAACAACGGCGCCACCGTTTCCACCGTCGTCATGACGCTGGTGGTGCTGATCTTCGGCGAGATCACGCCGAAAAGCCTGGCAAAGGAAGCTGCCGACAGCTTTGCGCTCAAAGTGTCCGGTCCGGTCACGGTGCTCAACACCCTGTTTTTCCCGCTGAGCTTTCTGCTCATCCACCTGAAAAGTGCCGTTTCCCGTCTCATCCGCGTGGAGAAAAGCGGCGGCATCACCGAGGACGAGCTTTTGACGCTGGTGGACGAGGCGGAGCAGGACGGCGGCATCGACAGCGGCGAAAAGGAGCTTTTCCACAACGTCATTGAGTTCACCGACCTTGACGCAGGCGACATTCTCACGCCGCGCATCGACGTGGTCGCGATCGACATCGAGGAAACTCCCGCAGAGCTGCAAAAGCTGTTTGAGGAGACCGGCTTTTCCCGCATTCCCGTCTATCGTGAAACGATAGACAACATCGTCGGCGTCGTGAACGAAAAGGACTTCCACCGCAATCTGCGCGGCACGGAAAATACCATCGAAAGCATCTTGCAGCCGGCGCTGTTCATTCCGCCGTCGGTCAAGATCTCCGAGCTTTTGAAGCAGCTGCAGCAGAAAAAGGTGCACATCGCCGTTGTCGTGGACGAGTTCGGCGGAACGGAAGGCATCGTCACCATCGAGGACATCGTCGAGGAGCTGGTCGGTGAAATTTGGGACGAGCACGACACCGTCGCCGCCGAGATACGCAAGATCGGCGAAAACACCTTTGCCGTTCCCGCCTCGACCGAGCTTTCGGAATTTTTCGAGCACTTCGGCGTGGAAGAGGAGACAGATGTTTCCACCGTCAACGGCTGGGTAACCGCCCACATCGGCAAGATCCCCGCCGTCGGCGACACGTTCGATTTTGAAAATCTCACCGTCACGGTGACCGCCACCGACGAGCAGCGTGCCTCGGAGATCGAGGTCACGGTGCATGAAAAACCCGAAACCGAAGAATAAACAGAAAATGCCACGGATAACCTCCGTGGCATTTTTCAGTCCATATTTCCCGTCAGCGCCATGACGGCGGCAAGCGCCGCGATCGGCGCTGTCTCACAGCGCAGGATGCGCGGTCCGAGCGTCGCCGCTCTTGCACCGTTTTTCAAAAGCGTTTCCACCTCGTCGGGGGCGATGCCGCCCTCCGGCCCGACAAAAAGCGACAGTGTCCGCGGCGCGTCCTTCACCGTTTCGCGCAGCGGCGCGCCGCCGCATTCATACAAAACGACCGTGTTCTCCCCCGCCATACGTGCGGCTGCCGCCGCAAAGGAAACGGGTGCTTCGACCGTCGGCAGGATGCCGCGTCCGCTCTGTCCCGCCGCCTCGTTTGCAATCTTTTGCAGACGGGCGGTCTTTTTCTGATCCCTTGCGCTTTCTCTGGCAATGCTGCGGGCGGTCACCACCGGCACGATCCGTGTGACCCCCAGCTCCACCGCCTTTTGCACGATAAGCTCCAGCTTGTCCCCCTTCGGCAGCCCCTGATACAGCGTCACTGCCACCGACGGCTCGCTTTTGCTGTCCGCCGTTTCCTCGACCGCCAGCGTCACGCTTTCGGGGGACAGGGCGGTGATGCGGCAGGCATAGTCCGTGCCGCGCCCGTTGCACAGGGTCAGCGCATCCCCCGTCTGCATACGCAGGGACAGCGCGATGTGGCGCGCGTCGCCGCCGGTGATCGTGACCGTGTCGCCGATCGTCTCATCCAAAAAGAACCGCGGCATCCCGTCACCCCCGTTTGCACACAAGGCACACCCAGCCGCCGTGCTCATGCCGCTCGACGACCGCAAAGCCCGCCGCCTTGAGCGCAGGCAGCACGTCTTTCTCCCGCGTGTCGATGATGCCGGAAACGATATACACGCCGTCAGGCTTCAAAAACGGCTCGACCGCAGGGGACAGCGCAATGATGGCGTCCGCCACGATGTTGGCGGTGATGACGTCAAACTGTCCGCTCACCTTGTCCACAAGGTCGCCCAAAACCACCGTATACTGCGGCGGGCGCAGCCCGTTCATTTCGCCGTTTTCGACCGCCGTCTTGACCGCAAGCGCGTCGATGTCCACCAAAAGCGCCGAGAAAGCCCCCAAAAGGCAGCCCGCGATGCCGAGAATGCCGCTGCCGCACCCGACATCCAGCAGGGTGTCCCCCGCCTTCAGGTGCTTTTGCAGCGTTTCCAGCACAAGGCGCGTGGTGTCGTGACCGCCCGTGCCGAACGCCATGCCGGGGTCGATGCGCAGCACCGCTCTCCCCGCTGCCGCATCGCCCGCCTCTTCCCACGAGGGACAGACAAGCAGCCGCTCGCCCACGGGCAGGGGCTTGAAAAATTTCTTCCAGTTGTGCGCCCAATCCTCTTCGCGCACCGTTTCCGCCGCCAGCGTGTGCGGGATGCCCGCCGCCGTCAGCCGTTCCCGCAAAAATGCCAGCGCCTCGGCGGGGTTGTCCGTCGGCTCGACATAGATGTGGATGATTGCGGCGCTGCGATCCTTTTTGAGCAGCTCCTCGTCGATGAGGTCGATGTGTGCGATCTCCCGCGCCCCCTGCTCCAGGTCGCTGTAGTCCTCAATGTATACCCCATACGGCACGGTCATGTTGGCGATCGCCGTCGCCGCGTCCACCGCCGCCGTCGGGATGCGGATGCAAATTTCGGTCCAGTCCATGTGCTCACTCCTATCTTTTCTCCATTATATACAAGAAAATTTCTTTACGCAAGCAAAAAAGTGTGGTAGACTGGTGATAAGTCTATAAACGAGGTAACAGCATGATTTCAAGAGAACACACCAGAAATTTCTGCATCATCGCCCATATCGACCACGGCAAGTCCACGCTTGCCGACCGCATCCTTGAAAAAACGCGCGCGGTCGCTTTGCGGGACATGGAGGATCAGCTGCTCGACAGCATGGATCTCGAACGGGAGCGCGGCATCACCATCAAGGCGCACGCCGTCACCATGACCTATCATGCCGACGACGGCGAGGACTATGAATTCAATCTCATCGACACCCCCGGGCATGTGGACTTTAACTATGAGGTGTCCCGTTCGCTGGCGGCGTGCGAGGGCGCGCTTTTGGTGGTGGACGCGTCGCAGGGCATCGAAGCGCAGACGCTTGCCAACACCTATCTCGCGGTGGAGCACGGGCTGGAGATCGTGCCGGTCATCAACAAGATCGACCTGCCGTCCGCCAACCCCGAAGCGGTGCAGCGGGAAATTGAGGACGTCATCGGCATCGACGCGTCCTATGCCCCGTTCATTTCCGCCAAAAACGGCATCAACATCGAAGCGGTGCTCGAAGCGATCGTCAGGCACATTCCCGCCCCCGCGGGCGACGACGAAAAGCCGCTGCAGGCGCTCATTTTCGACAGCTATTATGACAGCTATCGCGGCGTCATCGTCTATATCCGCGTCAAGGAGGGCACCATCCGTCCCGGCGACACCATCCGCATGATGGCGACCGGTGCGACGTTCGACGTCGTTGAAGTCGGACACATGCGCCCCGGCAGGCTTGATCCGTGCGACGGGCTGTGCGCGGGCGAGGTCGGCTATATCGCCGCATCCATCAAAACGGTGAGCGAGGCGCGCGTGGGCGACACGGTGACGCACGCCGACCGTCCCGCCGCCTTGCCGCTGCCCGGCTACCGCAAGGTCAACCCCATGGTGTTCTGCGGCATCTTCCCCGCCGACGGCGCGCACTATACCGATCTGCGCGAGGCGCTCGAGCGCCTGCAGTTAAACGATGCGTCGCTGACCTTTGAGCCGGAATCGTCCGTGGCGCTGGGGTTCGGCTTCCGCTGCGGCTTTTTGGGACTTTTGCACATGGAGATCATCCAGGAACGCTTAGAGCGTGAATACGATCTCGATCTCATCACCACCGCCCCCAGTGTTATCTATCGCATCACCAAAACAGACGGCACCGTTATGGAGATCGACAACCCGACCAACTTCCCCGATCCCGGCACGATCCAGTCGGCGGAGGAGCCGATCGCCAACGCGCACATCTTCGCGCCAAACGACTATGTCGGCAACATCATGGAGCTTTGCCAGCAGCGGCGCGGCGTGTTCAAGGACATGAAATATCTCGACCAGACGCGGGTGGACATTCACTATGAGCTGCCGCTCAACGAGATCGTCTATGACTTCTTCGATGCGCTCAAATCCCGCACAAAGGGGTATGCGAGCTTTGACTATGAGCTGCTCGGCTATCGCCCCTCGAACCTCGTGAAGCTGGATATTCTCTTAAACGGCGAGGTGGTGGACGCGCTGTCGTTCATCGTGTTTGCCGACGGGGCATACAGCCGCGGCAGACGTCTTTGCGAAAAGCTCAAGGAAAACATCCCGCGCCAGCTGTTTGAGGTGCCGATCCAGGCGGCGATCGGCGGCAAAATCATTGCACGCGAGACTGTGCGCGCCCTGCGCAAGGACGTGCTTGCCAAGTGCTACGGCGGCGACATCACCCGCAAGAAAAAGCTGCTCGAAAAGCAAAAGGAAGGCAAAAAACGGATGCGCAAGCTCGGCAGCGTCGAGGTGCCGCAGGAAGCGTTCATCGCCGTTTTGAAATTAGATGAATGAGGGGTTTTTATGGAGACTGAAAAATATCGCAAACTCGTAGAGCGGCATCGCGCGGAAATTCTCGCTGCGGAACGCCGTATCTGGCAGCATCCCGAGACCGGCTTCAAGGAATGGCAGACCACCGCCTATCTTGAAGACATTTTCGAAAAAGCAGGCTATGTTCTGCACAAGGCGGGCGACATCCCCGGATTTTACACCGACATCGACACCGGCATCCCCGGTCCGAAAATCCTCATCATGGCGGAGCTGGACGCGCTGGCGGTGCAGGGGCATTTCGAGGCGGTGAACGGCTGTGCGCACGCCTGCGGTCATCACGCCCAGTGTGCCGCCATGGTCGGCATCGCGCTGGCGCTCAAAGAGCCGGGCGCGCTCGACGGGCTTTCCGGCTCGATCCGTCTCATGTGCGTACCGGCAGAAGAACTGATCGAGGTGGAGTTCCGCGAGGAACTGCGCAAAAAGGGAACGATCCATTATTTCGGCGGCAAAACGGAATTTTTGTATCGCGGCTATATGGACGGTGTCGACATGGCATACATGTTCCACACCGGTCTGCAGGACGACGGCACGGTGTTCGATTGCCACTATGGGCAGAACGGCTGCATCGCCAAATCGGTGGTGTTTGAGGGCGTGCCGTCCCACGGCGCCGATCCCGAGCACGGCATCAACGCCCTGTATGCCGCCGAGGTCGGTCTTGCGGGCATCAACGCCCTGCGCGAGACATTCCGCGACGAGGAGCATATCCGCGTGCATCCCATCATGACCGAGGGCGGCACGTCGGTGAACATCATCCCCTCGCGCGTCACGCTGGAGTCCTATGTCCGCGGCGCAACCATCGAAGCGATTGCCAGAGAAAGCAGAAAGGTCAACCGCGCACTGGCGGCGGGCGCTTTGGCGCTCGGCGCAAAGGTGACGGTGCACGACCGCCCCGGCTATGCCCCGCTTATCAACAACAAGGGGCTCATCGATGTCGCCCATCGCTGTATGGCGGCGCTGGTGGGTGAGGAAAAGCTCACCATCCACAACGAATGGTACACCGGCTGCTCCGACATCGGCGATGTCAGCTGTGTCATGCCCTGCCTGCATCCGCACATTGCGGGTGCGAAAGGCACGCCCCACGGCGAGGATTACCGCATCGTGGACGCGGAATGCGCCTGTGTGACCTCGGCGATCGGGCAGCTGCTCATGGCGGCAGAGCTGCTGAAGGACAATGCCGAAACGGCAAATGCCATCCTTGCCGCCTACACCCCGCCCTATGAAAGTAAGGAAGCCTATTTTGCGGCGCTCGACAACTTCCTGCAAAGCCGCCCGCTCGTTTCCTATGACGGCGACGGCAAGGCGACCGTGCAATACTGACAGTATCCTATAAACTCACGGCGGCACTTCAAATGAAGTGCCGCCGCTTTTCATCTTTGCATTTTTGCATAGGCGCGCGGGGACATGCCGGTGTTCAGGTGAAACGCGCGGTTGAAGGTGCGGATGCCGGAAAAACCGGCGGCAGCAGCGATGTCGGTGATGCTGCAACCACCCTCGCGCAGCAGCTGCTCGGCGGCGTTCACCCGCAGACGGTTGATATACTGCCGAAACGGCATCCCGATCTTGTCGGAAAATATGTGCGAGATATAGCTTTTGCTGAGAAACAGCGCGTTAGCGACGCTGTCGAGCGTGAGCGGCTCGGTGAAATTCCTTTCGCAAAAGGCAAGCACCTTGAGAACGGCGGTGTTGTCGCCGTCCTGCGTTTTTTGCGGGGTGCAAAGGGCGACAAGCTTTGCCGCCAGCAGCATGAGATAAGCGCGCTGCACGGCGGGGGCAGCGGCGGCATATTCCGCGAGGATCTCCCGCGCAAGCTGTGGGATGCCGCCGTCTTGCAGCTGCGCCGCCTTGATGACCGGTGTCTTGGGGCGGCAAGTCTCAAAGATCTCCGTGAGCGGCGGCAGGTCGCGGGGGTTGAAAATGAACTTGCCGACCGTGACCGCATCATCGGTGCGATAGCTGTGGATGCGGTTAGGAAAGATAACGGCAAAATCCCCCGGCTCCAGCGTGTATGAAACACCGTCCAGCGACAGCGTTGCGTGCCCTGCAAAAAGCGTGACGATCTCCGCGTCGCTGTGCAGATGCGGCGCATAGCGTATGCGGTCGTTGCACACGACCAGCGCCTCTTTGTTATACTGATGAAAAAACTCCATTGTTTTTGTCCCCACAAGAGCGATTTTTGACCGAAAACCAGCCGCTTTTGACTTGTATTATAGTGTTTTTTGTCCTATAATGCAAGCATATTTTGCGAAAGGGTGAGCAAAACGGAGACAGTGTTTTTTGAAAAACCGGCAACGGGCATTTTTGCGGAGGACGCACCGTGTGAAAAAGCGGTGATCAAGGCGGCGCACATGCCGATAAACGGCTATAAGGGCTATATCGTGCCGGGCGACGACGCAGCGGCGCTTGCGGCGGGTGATCGGCTCAAAGAGGACATCGTGCGCGGCAAGCTCGCGGATTTTGAGCGCGACGAAGCATTTTGCAAAAAAAACGGGCAGGAAAATCCCGACCGCATGGTGCACGTGTCCACCTTTGAAAAAATCGACGGCTGCATCTATATGACCTACTATGCCAACACCGGCACCACCGAGGAGCGGGCGGATCAGCAGGAAGCGCGCCTGGCGTTCTGTCCCGAAAGCGATCCCGCCGACATGACCGTTGTGACGGTGCAAAAGGTGGGCGACACGCTGGACGGGAAAACAGTCACGGGCGTGTATGACACCATCCTTTTCTATGTCGGCGGCGATAAGCTGTACATCGCATGGACGGCGGCGGTGGAAGGGAAATACTATCGGCTTTACCGCACCTTCAGCCTGTCCCGCCGCGAGATGAGCGCTATTCGTCCCAACCGTCTGCGGGTGGGCGATGTCGTGAACGATTTTTCCGCGACGGGCATTGTGTCCGCGTTTGCCGCAAACGGCATCCCCGTGAAGCAGATGTTCAGCGACATCGGCATCATGCAAAAGCTGAGCGTGCGGGTGGAAAACGGCGAAAAGTGGTATTACACCGGCATGTATTCCGGCTTTCTCAACGCCGTCATCAAAAGCCGCGATCTCGTCGAGTGGACCTTTGTGGCGGCACCGGATTTCATAAACCTTTCCAAGTGGGAAAATGCGGTATATGTATATGACGACAAGGTGTACTATTTCGTGCGGCAGGACGACGACTGCAAGCAGGGCTTTTTGACCTGTTATAATCTCAAAACCGAAAAGTGGGCGACGCCCTGTCTCATCCGCGACGCGCAGTCGCGGTCGGATTTCATCGTATATGACAGTGTGCTGTATCTCATCCACGCGCCGCTTGACCGCGACGGCTTCGGCATCGTCCGCGTTGATCGGGACGACCTCGCCAACAGCCGCCCTATTGCAGTGGTGCGCATGGGAGAGAGCCTTTTCTATCCCTTTGCGCGGGTCATCGGCGACACGGTGTATCTGTCCTATACGGTGGATCGCAAGCATATCCGCCTGACGCGCTTTGACGCGAAAGCCTATCTGAAATGAAAAACCGCCCGTTTCACAACGGGCGGTTTTTTCATCCCAGCCGTTCGCTGAGCCTTTCGGCTGCGGCGGCAAGAAAGCGCAGTCCGTGCGCACAGGCGCGCAGCGGCGCGGGCAGGAGCGCCGCACGCGGGTTTTCTTCTGCCACCGGCATCAGCCGCACGGTATTGCCCGCACTGTCGGTCAAAAGCAGCGTGCCGCCGTCGAAGCGATAGGCGGTGTCCGTGTCGTCGCCCTTTGCCATGCGGCGGGAGTTATACCCCGCCGCAAACAGTCCCGCGCCCAGCCCCAGTACACACAGCGTAACCGCAAACGCCCCGAAAAATCCTTTTGCTTTTTTCACAAAACCAGCTCCTTTTTTTGCGTTCTGCTCATTGAGCGCGGAATCGGCACTGCTTTTGCCTGCAAAAGCAGTGCCGAAACGCCGCCGAAAAGATTTATTTTTTCGGCGCCCAGGTGTTCAGCAGCTCTGCCAATGTTTTTCCCAACATTTCGCCGGAATATACCGCTTCGCTCACGGTATTGACGTCCGTGCCGATCTCCACCAGCAGATAGCCGTTTGCCAGATGCTGGTTATACCGCGACGCCACCAGGCACAGCGGGCGCATGAGATCGGGATAGGTCGTCGCAAGCGACTGCTGCAGCCGCACGGCAAAGCGGAAATTCTGCTCCCAGTTCGGGTGCGGCAGCGCGTCGGTGCTCACCACGCCCGCAATGATCATCATTTGCGCCGCCTTTTGCCCGTTCACCGTGGCGGTGGGCTTTATGTGCTTATCGTTTGAGATCATCGCATCGCGATGCACATCCAGCACCACCTTCACCGACGGATATTTCGCCATTGCCGCTTTCACCGTCTGCTCGGAGCGGCTGTAGGCGCCCGTATACTTCGGATAGTCGTGCACGGTGGTGTCGTGCAGCGTGGCAATGCCCGCCGCCCGCAGCGTTTTCGCGATCGACTCCCCCGCCGCACAGACGTTTTTGGCGTGGTTCTGCGTGCGCTCCACATCGGCAGGGTTATAAAATCCCGCGTCATAGGTCAGATAGCCCTCGGTCGTGTGGGTATGGACGATCAGCACCTGCGGCTGATCGCTTTTCGTGTCAATATGGATGTCCGGCGTTTTTGTCAGCGCAGCGGCAATGTCGAGCACCTTGCCGCTGCGGTTGCGCACACAGACACCGTTCACGGGATCGCTGCCCGTGGAAATTTTCTGTTCGGACACAACGCCCGCATTTTTCGCCTTTTCGGGCGCTTTTTCATTCAGAGACGGCAGCGTGATGCGGGTGACGTTTGCGCTGTCAGCGGGCACGGCGGCGGTCGTGGCGGCGGTCGCCGCATCGGTCGGTGCCGTTGTCGGCGGGGCGGTTGCCGCCGTGGGCTTTGCTGCGGCGGTTTTTGCCTGCAGCTGTGCGCTGAGTGCTGCCGCACCGCCCTCGGGCTTTTGCAGCCCGACCGCAAACAGGGCGATGCGGTTGCCGAGAGCCGCCCAAAAGGCGGGAGAGCCTTGTCCGATCAGAAAAACCATTGTCGCCGTCAGAAAAAGTGCCGTTATGCGTTTTAGGATCCGTCTTTTCTTCATCGGACACGCCCCCTTCTCTAATAGGTATGTGCGTGTGCGGGGAAATATGCCTTTACAAACGTGCCGTTTTCCACTATACTGCTACTATACTGATAAAAAGAGGGACAAACCGTGAATTTGCAAAGGGATACCATCGCCGCGCTGTCCACCCCCGCCGCACCCGCAGGGCTGGGCGTTTTGCGCATTTCGGGCGACGACGCGATCGCCGTTGCCGACCGCGTGTTTCGCGCCGTGTCGGGAAAGCCGCTTGCCGCGCTCGGCGGCTGGCGCGCCGCTTTCGGCCATGTTGCGGACGGTGATGGCGTGATCGACGAATGTGTGGCGCTGGTTTTCCGTGCGCCGCACAGCTATACCGGCGAGAACACCGTGGAGCTGTCGCTGCACGGCGGCGTGTATCTTTTGCGCCGCACGCTGCGTGCGCTCTATGCGGCGGGCGCACGCCCCGCAGAAGCGGGCGAATTCACCCGCCGCGCCTTTGAAAACGGCAAGCTCGATCTGTCCGGCGCAGAAGCGGTCATGTCGCTCATCGCCGCCGACGGCAAGCTTGCCGCCAAAACCGCTCTTGCCGCAAAGGAGGGGAGCGTTTTTCGCCGTCTCGACGGTGTGAAAGCCGCCCTTCTCGCAACGGCGGCGCAGTTTTCCGCCTTTGTCGATTATCCCGATGATGACATCCCCGCCCTTTCCGACGAAGCCCTTTCCGCCACGCTTGCCGACGCCGAAAAAACGCTTGCGGCGCTGCTTGCCGATTTCGACGCGGGGCGGGTGCTGCGCGAGGGCATCGACACCGTCATTGTCGGCAGCCCCAACGTCGGCAAATCCACCCTCATGAACCTGCTTGCCGGATGTGAGCGCAGCATCGTCACCCCCATCGCGGGCACGACCCGCGACATTGTGGAAGAAACGGTACGGCTCGGCGAGGTCACGCTGCGCCTATCCGACACGGCGGGGCTGCGGGACACGGGCGACGCCGTCGAGGCGATCGGCGTCGAAAAAGCGCGCCGCCGCATGGCGCATGCGGCGCTGGTGCTGGCGGTGTTTGACGGCAGCAAGCCGCTCACCGCAGAGGATCGCGCGCTCCTTTCCACCCTGCAAAATGAAACGGCGATCGCCGTGATCAATAAAACGGACATCCCCGCCGCGATCGAAACCGAAGAGATCGCCGCCGCAGTTCCCGCCGTCGTGCCGCTGTCGGCGAAAACGGGGGACGGCGTCGAGCGGTTGAAAGCAGCGGTGGAAAAGGTCACCGGCGTTTGCCGCCTGCAGGCGGACACGGTGCTGTTGCAGACCGAGCGGCAGCGCACATGTGCCGAAAATGCGCTCACAGCTGTGAAAGAAGCGCAAAACGCCGTTGCAATCGGCATGACGCCGGATGCGGTGTCGGTGTGCATCGACGACGCCATTGCCGCCATCCTGTCCCTCACGGGAGAACGCACCACCGAGGCAGTGGTGGATGAGGTGTTCCACCGATTTTGTGTCGGCAAATAGAAGGACGGAAAACAACGTTTTCCGTCCTTCCGCAAATTCTCCTTGCCGTCCATTATCGGGGACGGCATTTTGCATTTTTGAAGCAAAGATGCAAAAACGGACAATTTGAACAAGTGTACCCCCTATTTATAGAAAGAAAAACAAAGTCCCCGTCCTTCCGCAAATTCTCCTTGCCGTCCATTGTCGGGGGGCGGCTTTTTTGATACTCACGAGTCCAATGCCAGCGAAATGAGCTCGAGCGGCGCATAGTCGGGCTGCAGGGCGGCGTTGATCGCCGCCGCCACAAGGCGGGCAGCTCTGCCGATGAGCAGGTCGATCTCCCGCGGGGTCACCACCAGCCGCCTTGCCGCAGGCGCGATCCGCTCCACCGTTTCCGCGTCCGCGCCGCAATCGGCGGCAACCGTCGCCGCATCCACCACCGTCGGCACGCCGACCGCAATGACGGGCACACCGAGCGTTTCGGCGCACAGCGGCAGCCGATGATTGCCGACCCCCGCACCGGGCGCGATGCCGGTGTCCGACACCTGTACCGTGCAGCCGAGCCTTGCCACGCTGCGTGCGGCAAGCGCATCGACGGCGATGACGGCGGCGGGCTGCACCACACCGCACACCCCGCGCACCAATTCGCCGCTTTCCGTGCCGGTCTGCCCCAGCACGCCCGGCACGACCACCGCCGACGGGCGCAGGTCGGAAAGTCCCACGCTGCGGGCAAATTCGCCGCGTATGTGGCGGGTGGCAAGCACCATGTCCGCTGCGCGCGGGCCGAGCGCATCGGGCGTGATGGCGCGGTTGCCCAGTCCCACCGTCAGCACCGTGCCGTCCTGCGGCAAAAAGCGGCGGATCTCCGCTGCTGCCAGCGTTGCCGCCTCGAGCAGCTTTTTCTCGTCGTCCGTAAGCGGCGGCAGGGAAAGCGTCACATATTCCCCGCACGGCTTATCATACACCTCCGCCGCCCTTTCGCTTTTGACCGTGAGACGGGTGACGGTGACGCCCGCCTCTTCGTGTTCGGAAAGCGTGCGGTCGTTGTCGCCGAGCGTTTCCCCCGCCATGGCGACCGCTTCCAGCGCCAGATCGGTGCGCAGCTGCATAGCTATCCCTCTTTTTTCTCGTTTTTCTTAGTATCCGTGAAAAAAATCGGGATATTCCGAAAAAAACAGTTGCTTTTTTTGAAAAAGGGTGCTACTATATTGTGTGCGTGATTTGAATTTGCTGTTTAGGAGGTGTGACCATGCCCAATATTAAATCCGCCAAGAAGCGCGTGAAGGTCAATGCGGTGAAGGCCGCCCGCAATAAAGCTGCCCGCTCCGCTCTGAGAACCGAGATCAAGAACGCGAACGCCGCCATCGTTGCCGGTGAGAACAAGGAAGAAGCCTTGAAAGCCGCCGTCAAGAAGATCGATCAGGCTGCTGCGAAGGGTCTCCTGCACAAGAATACGGCTGCAAGGAAAAAGTCCGCCCTCGCTAAAAAAGCGAACGCGTAAGGACAAATTGTAAGGCTGCGCTTTGCGCAGCCTTATTTTTTTGCCGCCGCCCTTGACTTTTTGCCGCCATGCACATATAATAATAGATGCCGTATACATTCCGGCATACGGACGGATGGGTCCTGCGCGACGGTGCGCTGTGAACCATGTCAGGCGGGGAACCGAGCAGCATTAAGCGGCTGTCTCCGTGCGCCGCAGTCCGCCTGTCCGTCCGTATGCCGGAGTGCCTACGGTATTTTTTTGCAAAGAGGTGACAGCCTTGTATCAGGTGCTGTATCGCAAATATCGCCCGCAGACCTTTTCCGATGTCTGCGGACAGGAAACGGTGACTGCCGCGCTGAGAAACGAGATCAAAAACGGCACACCGGCGCACGCCTATCTGTTCACCGGCTGTCGCGGCACGGGCAAGACCACCTGTGCCAAAATCCTTGCCAAGGCGGTCAACTGTCTGTCCCCCGTTGACGGCGATCCCTGCAACGAGTGTGAGATCTGCCGCGGCATCGACGACGGCTCGATCTTGGACGTCGTGGAGATCGACGCAGCGTCCAACAACGGCGTTGACAGCATCCGCGAGCTGCGGGAAGAGGTGAACTTCACCCCCGCCGCCGCGAAATACCGTGTGTATATCATCGATGAGGTGCACATGCTGTCCGCAGGCGCATTCAACGCGCTGCTCAAAACGCTGGAGGAGCCGCCTGCACACGTTATTTTTGTGCTGGCGACCACCGAGGTGCACAAGCTGCCCGCAACGATCCTATCCCGCTGTCAGCGGTTTGATTTCACCCGCATCACCCCCGCCGACATCGCGGCGCGCATCCGCTTTGTGGCGGAAAAAGAGGGCTTTTCCGTCACCGACGACGCGGCGTTGCTTTTGGCGCGGCTGTCCGACGGTGCGATGCGGGACGCGCTTTCTTTGCTGGATCAGTGTGTTTCCCATTCCCGCGAGGTGACCGCCGAGGTGGTGACCGCCGCTGCGGGACTGGCGGGACGGTCGCACATTTTCGAGCTGTCTGCAGCAGTCGCCGCAGGCGACACCGCGAAAGCGCTTGCCGTCATCGACACGCTGTATCGCGGTTCAAAGGACATGGAACGGCTGTGTGCCGAATGGGTGGAGCATTGCCGCGACATCATGATCGTCAAGACCGTCAAGGATCCGACGGCGCTTGTCGTTGTCTCCTCCGAGGAATTGGAACAGCTGAAAACGGCGGCAGCCGCCACCGATATGGCGACGGTGCTGCATCACCTGGCGGTGCTACAGGAAACGCTGGACCGTCTGCGCGGTGGCGTGTCCCGCCGCGTGGAAATGGAGATGGCGGTTTTGCGGCTGTGTCGTCCGGAATTGTCCGGCGACCTTGCCGCGCTCACCCGCCGTGTAGCGGCGCTTGAAAAGGGTGCGCCCCCCGCGCCGGTCGCACAGGCGACGCCTGCCGTGCCGGTCGCACCGGTCGCACAGGCAGTGCCCGAGACACAACCGGTGACAGCGCCGATGCAAGAGCCTGTCCCCACGCCCACACCTACACCGGTAGCACCGGTCGCGCCGGCGGCACCGGTCCCACCGGCGGCACCGATCGCACCGGCGGCGGATGGCGAGGAAGTGCCGTTTGCTGCATGGGGCGAGGTGGTGGAAGCGCTGGGAACGACCTGTCCCCCGCTTTGCGGCGTGCTGGTCGGCTCGACGGCGTTGCTGCGCGGCGACATCGTGCTGGTCTGCACCGACAACGACATGTTCCGCACGCTTGTCACCCGTGACGGCAACAAGCAAATTCTCGTGAACACCATCAAGCAGATCACGGGGAATACCTATCGCATCGGTATCAAGAAAAAACCGTCGGCGGACGCGCCGAACGATCCGCTTGCCGCCTTCATCCGTCAAAATCGGGAACGCGGCGTGGATATACAAACCTAAAAAGGGGATATACAGTATGAAAGCAAGATTACCGCAGGGAATGGGCGGCGGCCCGGGCAACCTGCAAAGCATGATCCGCCAGGCACAGAAGATGCAGGAAGAGGCTGCCGCGAAGCAGGAGGAGCTGCAGGCGTCCGTCTATACCGCCACGGCGGGCGGCGGCGCGGTGGAAGCGACCGTGAACGGCAAGCATGAGATCACCGCACTCAAAATCGAGCCGGAGGTCATTGATCCCGACGACGCCGAGATGCTCGCCGATCTGGTCATTGCCGCCGTCAACGAGGCAAACCGCAAGGCAAGCGAGGACGCCGAACAGCAGATGTCCCGCATCGCGGGCGGCATGAACGTGCCGGGGCTGTTCTGAGGTACGGTATGGGATATACGGTAGCGCCGCTTGAACGGCTGGTGGAGCAGCTGGAAACGCTGCCCGGCATCGGACACAAGTCCGCCGGACGGCTTGCCTTTTTCCTGCTGCGTCAGCCGGAGGACAAGGCGGCGGCGTTCGTCTCCGCCATCCGCGAGGCGCGCGAGAGCATCCACGAATGCAGCGTTTGCTGCAACCTGACCGACAAGGAACTTTGCCCCGTTTGCGCGGCGGCGGACCGCGACCGCTCGGTCATCTGCGTGGTGGAAGACCCGCGCGACGTCGCGGCGCTGGAGCGCACAAGGGAATATCACGGGCTGTATCATGTGCTGCACGGCACGATCTCGCCCATGGACGGCATCGGTCCCGACGACATCCGCATCCGTCCGCTGCTCACCCGTCTCACCGACGAGCAGGTCAAGGAGGTCGTCATGGCGACCAATCCCACCGTTGAGGGGGAAGCGACCGCCATGTATATCGCACGGCTTTTGAAGCCCTTTCCCATCAGGGTCACCCGCCTTGCCTACGGCATCCCCGTGGGCGGCGATCTGGAATATGCGGACGAGGTCACGCTGCGCCGCTCGCTTGAGGGGCGCTCGGAGCTGTAAGGAGAACCGCCATGAAGCAACAAACGACACAAACCGTTGCCGCCAACAAAAAGGCATATCATGAATATTTTGTCGAGGAAAGCATCGAGGCAGGCATCGAGCTGTGCGGCACAGAGGTGAAAGCCATCCGCGCGGGCGGTGTCAACCTGAAGGACGCCTGGTGCAGCGTCGTCGAGGGGGAAATGTTCATAAACGGTATGCACATCTCCCCCTATGACCACGGCAACATTTTCAACCGCGACCCGCTGCGCGTGCGGCGGCTTTTGCTGCACAAGCGGGAAATTCTGCGGCTCTATGGACTGTCAAAGCAGAAGGGGCTGACGCTCATTCCGCTGTCGCTCTATCGCAAGGGCTCGCTCATGAAGGTGCAGGTCGGGCTTTGCCGCGGCAAAAAGCTCTATGACAAGCGCGAGGACGCCGCCCGTCGGGACATGAAACGGGAAGCGGAACGCGCGCTCAAGGAGCGAAATGCATAAAGATGTATCATAATTTTGTCCCAAATGGGAAAGCAGTGTCAAAAGCACTGCTTTTTTTCTTTATAAATCGCGAAAAAATACAATTTAGCACTGGTATTTTTGAAAACTCTTTGCTATAATGAGAACGGTATGTATTTTTCGCATATCCGTTATGCGAAAGATACAATACATTTCAAGGAGGAAAGGCAATATGCAGAAAAAAATCAGCAATCTGCCCTTCAAGGGTACCGCTGCACAGGCAGAGGCACTCAAAAAGGTCATTGATGCCAACAAGCACGACAAGAGTCGGCTGATGGGCGTCATGCAGGAGGCGCAGGGCATCTACGGGTATCTCCCCATCGAGGTACAGCAGATGATCGCGGACGGCATGGGTGTGCCGCTCGAAAAGGTCTATGGAGTTGCGACCTTCTATGCGCAGTTTGCGCTGTCCCCGAAGGGCAACTACAACATCTCGGTCTGCCTCGGCACAGCGTGCTATGTCAAGGGCTCCGGCGATGTGTTCAACAAAATTCAGGAAATTCTCGGCATCGGCGCGGACGAATGCACCCCCGACGGCAGATTTTCCCTCACCGCCTGCCGCTGCATCGGCGCTTGCGGTCTTGCGCCGGTTCTCACCGTCAACGATGAGGTGTTCGGCAGACTGACTGCGGACGATGTGCCGGACATTCTGAAAAAATACGGCGCATAACGCGTCCAAAGAGGGCCGACTATGAAGATCAGTACCATTAAAGAGCTTTTGCAAGCCGATGTGCTTGTCTGCGAGGAGCGCCTGGGCGACCACGTCTATTCCGCCTGCGGCAGCGACATGATGAGCGACGTTCTGGCATATGTGAAGGACCAGGCGGTGTTGCTCACCGGCCTTGTCAACGCACAGGTCATCCGCACGGCGGAAATGATGGACATGATCTGCATCGTTTTCGTGCGGGAAAAGCGCCCGACGGAGGAAATGATCCGTCTCGCGCAGGACGCCGGCATTGTGCTGATGGCGACCGACAAGCGGATGTACGAAGCGTGCGGTATTCTCTACAGCAACGGTCTTGTCGGCAACAAGACCGCAAGGCGGCAAAATGGCTGAGGTTTTGACTTTCCGTTTTGACGTGGGCGGAGAGGATTTCACTTCCGCGGGGCAGGCGTCGGTGCAGGTCAAGAAAAACCTGCGCCAGCTGGGACTGCCGCCGGAGATCATCCGGCGCGTTTCCATCGCCATGTACGAGGGCGAGATCAACATGGTCATTCACGCGGGCGGCGGCATCGCCGAGGTGCGGGTGGCTGAGGACAAGATCGAGATCGACCTTTCGGACCACGGCCCCGGCATCGCGGACATCGAACAGGCGATGCAGGCAGGCTTTTCCACCGCACCGGACGCGGTTCGCTCTTTGGGCTTCGGCGCCGGTATGGGGTTACCCAATATGAAACGCTATACGGATCATATGGAGATCCGATCCCGTGTCGGGGAAGGCACCCGCATTCTGATGCGCGTGGACATTCCCACCGCATAAGGTGCCCCGCACGGACGGAGGGCTGTTTATGCATACATACGCACATTCCGTGTTCTTAGACGCCGAGAAGTGCACCGGCTGCACCACCTGCATCCGTCATTGCCCGACCGAGGCGATCCGTGTGCGGGACGGGCACGCCGTCATTAAGGAAACACGCTGCATCGACTGCGGCGAATGCATCCGCACCTGTCCGCAAAAGGCAAAGCGTGCGGTGTGCAATAAGCTGGCGGATATGCAGCGCTTCAAATGGAAGATCGCACTTCCCGCACCTGCTCTGTATGGGCAGTTTGACAATCTCGACGATGTGGACTGTGTTCTCGGCGGGCTTTTGCACATCGGGTTTGACGATGTGTATGAGGTGGCGCAGGCAGCGGAGCTTGTCTCCGCCTATACCCGCCTGTATCTGAACACCGAGGGGATCAAGAAGCCGATCATCAGCTCCGCGTGTCCCGTTGTGCTGCGGCTCATCGCTTTGCGATTTCCGTCGCTGAAGGAAAACCTTTTGCAGATGCTGCCCCCGATGGAGATCGCGGCAAGGCTTGCCCGCGAACGGGCGCAAAAGCAGCATCCGGAGCTTGCCCCCGACGACATCGGCGTTTGCTTCATTTCACCGTGCCCCGCCAAGGCAAGCTATGTGAAAAACGGCTTTGCGGGCTACAAAAGTCAGGTGGACGCGGTCGTTTCGGTCAGCGACATCTATTTTGAGCTGATCGGTGCCATGTCCCACACCCTGCCGGAGACCACGCTTTCCGGCTCGGGCATGATCGGCATCGGCTGGGCGACCACGGGCGGTGAGGCAACGGCGCTGTTCAACGACCGCTATCTGGCGGCGGACGGCATCGAGCACATCATCCACGTGCTCGATCAGATCGAAAACGGCAACATCCCGCCGCTGGAGTTCATCGAGCTCAACGCCTGCACGGGCGGCTGCGTCGGCGGTGTGCTGAACATTCAGGATCCTTTCATCGCCAAGGCGCGTATGCAAACGCTGCGGCGGTATCTGCCGGTGTCGCAAAATCTGCTGCGACCCGACGAACAGTATATTCCCGCCGACTATTTCTTTGAGGAAATGCCGGAATATCAGCCGATCTCCCAGCTGGCGGACAGCATGGCGCAGTCCATGCGGATGCTGTCGGACATTCAGACGCTCAGGGGGACGCTTCCCGGCATCGACTGCGGCGCCTGCGGCGCGCCCACCTGCCGTGCTTTTGCGGAGGACGTGGTGTGCGGCAGAGCAGCAAAGGACGGCTGTGCGCTTTTGAAAACAAAGAAAGAGGAGAATGCCCATGACGGTGCGTGAGATCGCGGCTCTGACGGGATTTTCCGCTGCGGCGCTGCCGCAGCCGGAGCGCGTCGCCGACGGCGTGTATATCGGCGATCTTTTAAGCTGGGTGATGGGACGTGCCCGCGAGGGCAATGTTTGGATCACCATTATGTCCAACCGCAATGTACCGGCGGTGGCGGCGCTGTGTGACGCCGCCTGTGTGGTGCTGGCGGAGGGCGTGCAGCCGGACGAGGGCATGGCGGCGCTTGCCGCCGAAAAGGGCGTCAACGTGCTTTTGAGCGCCCACAGCGCCTATGAAACCGCGCTGCGCCTGCACGCGGCACTTTCATGAGCCGCTATTATTACGATCTGCACATCCACTCCTGTCTGTCCCCCTGTGCCGACAACGACAACACGCCGCACAACCTGGCGGGTGTCGGCAAGCTGGCGGGGCTGCAGCTGATGGCGCTGACCGATCACAACACCTGTCGCAACTGCAAGGCGTTTTTTGATGCGGCAGCGGAAATGGGCATCATCCCCGTTGCGGGGATGGAGCTGACCACGGCGGAGGACATCCACATGGTCTGTCTGTTCCCGACGCTTGCGGACGCGCTGGCATTCGACGAGGAGATCGCCGCGCGGCGGGTGCGGATCAAAAACCGTCCCGACATTTTCGGGGAACAGCTGCTTGTCGACGCTGCCGACAACATTCTCGGCTTTGAGGAGCATCTGCTTTCCAACGCAACGACCGTTTCGCTCGACGAAAGCGTGCCGCTGGCGGAAAAATATCACGGTGTGTGCTATCCCGCGCACATCGACCGCGAGGCAAACGGCATTCTCGCCGTGCTCGGCATGCTGCCGGACACGCCGCAGTTTTCCTGCATCGAGCTGCACGACGGCGAAAAGGAGCAGGCGCTGCGGGCGAGCATGACCCTGCCGCAAACGGTGATCGTCAGCTCGGACGCACACTATCTGTGGGACGTCCGCGACAAGGCGCACACCATCGCGCTTGCCGACGGCGATCCGGCGAAACGGCTTATCGAACGCTTGCGGGAGGGAGACCGATGAAGGAGCTTTCGCTCAACATTCTCGACATTGCGGAAAACTCCGTGAAAGCGGGTGCGACGCTTGTCACCGTGTCGCTGACACAGACGGGCAACGTGCTGACGCTGGAGATCACGGACGACGGCTGCGGCATGGATGCCGAGACCGTCCGTCGGGTGACCGATCCGTTTTATACCACACGCACCACCCGCAAGGTGGGGCTGGGGCTGCCGCTTCTGAAGCTGGAAGCGGAGCAGACCGGCGGAACGCTCACCATCACATCCCGCACGGCGGCGCAGTGCCCCGAGGATCACGGCACGACCGTGCGCGCCACCTTTCACACCGATCACATCGACTGTATGCCTCTCGGCGATGTGACCGCAACGCTGGTGACCCTGATCCAGGGGCATCCGCAACAAGAGCTTGCCTTCTCCCACCGCACCGACGCGGGGACTGTCACGCTGGATACGCGGCAGCTGCGCACGGTTTTGGGTGATGTGCCGCTTGACACCTATGAGGTACTCAAATGGATTGAGGGCTATTTGCGCGAGCAATACCAGTCTATAAATCAGTAAATTCTTACGAAGGGAAGAATTCCTATGAAAACCTTAGCAGAACTTCAGGCAATTCGTGATAAGATGCATGACAAGGTCGCGCTGCGCAGCGATTCCGGCGAAAAGCGCGTGGTGGTCGGCATGGCGACCTGCGGCATTGCCGCCGGCGCGCGTCCGGTGCTGAACGCGTTTGTCGAGGGCGTGAACGCTGCGGGTCTTGCCGGCAGCATCACGGTCACCCAGACCGGCTGCATCGGTCTTTGCCAGTATGAACCGATCGTTGAGGTATTTGAAGCAGGCAAGGACAAGGTAACCTATGTCAAGATGACCGCCGACAAGGTCGCGCGCGTCGTTGAGGAGCACTTAAAAGGCGGCAAGCCGGTCGCGGAATACACGATCGGTAATGAGCAGGCTTAAAACGAGGAGGTAAACACTATGATTCGTACTCATGTGCTGATCTGCGGCGGTACCGGCTGTACCTCCTCAGGCAGTAAAGCAATCCAGAAGGCGTTCGCCGACGCCATCGAGAAAAACGGGCTTACCGAAGAGATCAAGATCGTGCAGACCGGCTGCTTCGGTCTGTGCGCACTCGGCCCGGTCGTCATCATCCATCCCGACGGCACGTTCTACAGCCGCGTGACGGCAAACGATGTGGCGGAGATCGTGTCCGAGCATCTGCTCAAAGGCAGAATCGTCGAGCGCCTTGTCTATAACGACACCGGCTCCGACGAACCCGTTGAGGGCAACGTTTCCCTCAACGACACCGCGTTCTATAAGACACAGAACCGCGTCGTTCTGCGCAACTGCGGTGTGATCAACCCCGAAAACATCGACGAATACATCGCCATGGACGGCTATGCCGCTTTGGGCAAGGTGCTGACCGAAATGACGCCCGAGGACGTCATCAAGGTGATCACCGACTCCGGTCTGCGCGGCAGAGGCGGCGGCGGCTTCCCGACCGGCAGAAAGTGGGCGCTGACCGCGCCGAACAAGGCGCCGCAGAAGTATGTCGTCTGTAACGCCGACGAGGGCGACCCCGGCGCGTTCATGGACCGCTCCGTTCTTGAGGGCGATCCGCACACCGTCATTGAAGCCATGGCGATTGCGGGCTATGCCATCGGCGCGACCGAGGGCTATGTCTATGTCCGTGCGGAGTATCCGATTGCCGTTGCCCGTCTGCAGATCGCCATTGAGCAGGCGCGCGAATACGGGCTGCTCGGCAAAAACATCTTCAACTCCGGCTTTGACTTCGACCTGCACATCCGTCTGGGCGCAGGCGCGTTCGTGTGCGGCGAGGAGACCGCGCTCATGACCTCTATCGAGGGCAACCGCGGTGAGCCGCGTCCGCGTCCGCCGTATCCGGCAGTCAAGGGTCTGTATCAGTCCCCGACCGTTGAAAACAACGTGGAGACCTTTGCCAACGTGCCGCAGATCATTCTGCGCGGCGCCGAGTGGTTTGCATCCATGGGCACGGAGAAATCCAAGGGCACCAAGGTTTTCGCTCTGGGCGGCAAGATCAAACACACCGGCCTTGTTGAAATCCCGATGGGCACGACGCTGCGCGAGATCATCGAGGACATCGGCGGCGGCATCCCGAACGGCAAAAAGTTCAAGGCGGCGCAGACCGGCGGTCCTTCCGGCGGCTGTATCCCCGCTTCTCTCATCGACACGCCCGTGGACTATGACAACCTCATCGCCATCGGCTGTATGATGGGTTCGGGCGGCCTCATCGTCATGGACGAAGACACCTGTATGGTGGACATGGCGAAATTCTTCCTCGAATTCACCGTTGACGAGTCCTGCGGCAAGTGCACGCCCTGCCGTGTCGGCACAAAGCGTCTGCTCGAAAAGCTCGACAAGATCACCAAGGGCAACGGCACGCTCCAAGACATCGACGAGCTGGAAGAGCTGTGCTACTACATCAAGAACAACTCGCTGTGCGGCCTCGGTCAGACGGCGCCCAACCCCGTGCTGTCCACGCTGAAATTCTTCCGCGACGAGTACATTGCACACGTGGTGGACAAGAAATGTCCCGCCGGCGTCTGCAAGGATCTGCTGCAATTCACCATTGAGGCAGACAAATGTAAGGGCTGCACCAAGTGTGCCCGTAACTGCCCGGTGGGGGCGATCTCCGGTGCTGTCAAGCAGCCGCACGTCATCCATCAGGATAAATGTATCAAGTGCGGCGCCTGTATGGCGAACTGCAACTTCGGTGCGATCAAAAAAGGTTAAGAAAGGAGTGTGCTGTCATGGATATGGTTAATGTTAAAGTGAACGGCATTGCCGTCAGCGTGCCGAAGGGCTCCACCATTCTGGAAGCGGCTCACGCTGCCGGTGTGGAGATCCCCACGCTGTGCTATTTGAAGGATATGAACGAGATCGGCGCCTGCCGTATCTGCGTTGTCGAAGCGACCGGCGCGCGCGGTCTTGTGACCGCCTGCGTCTATCCCGTGAACGAAGGCATGGAAATTCAGACCAACACCGACAAGGTGCGCGCCGCCCGCAAGACGACGCTGGAGCTGATCCTTTCCACGCATGAGAAAAAGTGCCTTTCCTGCGTGCGCTCCACCAACTGTGAGCTGCAGAAAATGTGCCTTGACTACGGTGTGGAGGACGACGGCAAATATGACGGCTTCCATCCGGAATATGCGCTCGACGAGTCCGCCCCGCACATGATCCGCGACAACAACAAGTGCATCCTGTGCCGCCGCTGCGTCGCTGCCTGCCAGCAGCAGTTCGTGTCGGTCATCGGTGCGAACGATCGCGGCATCGACACCCACATCGCCTGTGCGTTCGAAAAGCCGCTCGGCGACGTGCCCTGCGTCTCCTGCGGTCAGTGCATCAATGTCTGCCCGACGGGCGCTCTGCGTGAAAAGGACAACACCGCCGAGGTGTTCGAAGCGCTGTCCGATCCGGACAAGATCGTGCTCGTCCAGACCGCTCCCGCCGTCCGTGCGGCGATCGGCGAGGAATTCGGTCTGCCGATCGGCACACCCTGCGAGGGCAAGATGGTTGCCGCGCTGCGCAGACTGGGCTTTGACAAGGTGTTTGACACCGACTTTGCCGCCGACATGACGATCGTCGAAGAGGCGACCGAGCTTGTCGACCGCGTGAAAAACGGCGGTGTGCTGCCGATGATCACGTCCTGCTCGCCCGGATGGGTGAAGTTTGCGGAGCTGTATTATCCCGATCAGCTCGCCAATCTCTCCACCTGCAAATCCCCGCAGCAGATGTTCGGCGCTATTCTCAAGACCTACTATGCGGAGAAAAACGGCATTGACCCCAGAAACATCGTTTCCGTTTCGGTCATGCCCTGCACCGCGAAGAAATTTGAGATCACCCGTGAGGATGAGGACGCAGCCGGTGTGCCGGATGTGGACATCTCCATCACCACCCGTGAGCTTGCCCGCATGATCCGCCGCGCGGGTCTGAACTTCACCGCTCTGCCGGATGAAGAGTTCGATATGCCGCTCGGTGCAGATACCGGCGCTGCCGTCATCTTCGGCGCGACCGGCGGCGTTATGGAAGCGGCACTGCGCACGGCAAACGACGTGCTCACCGGCAAGGACAACGGCTCTGTGGACTTCACCGAGGTGCGCGGCATGGAAGGCCTCAAGGAGGCGACCTACAACATCGCGGGTCTTGAGGTCAAGGTCGCGGTCGCCAGCGGTCTGACGGCTGCCAACCATGTCATGAGCAAGATCAAAGACGGCACGGCGCCGTGGACGTTTGTCGAGATCATGTGCTGCCCCGGCGGCTGTGTAAACGGCGGCGGTCAGCCCATACAGTCATCGGCTGTCAGAATGAACACCGATATAAAGGCAAAGCGCGCCGCAGCTCTTTACAGCTACGATGCCGCAAATCACATGAGAAAGTCGCATGAAAGTCCC
>OIZI01000070.1_pt1 | contig 50303 bp, 42 predicted proteins | sample 1588441 | NCBI WGS metagenome assembly OIZI01 (sample SAMN03283284) | human gut metagenome | biome: human-associated habitat; material: feces | host: Homo sapiens | place: Peru | collected 2012 | reverse complement strand
GAAACGAGATAACCGCTTCACAGCAGTTGACCTCAAAAGCAGGCTTCTTCCAGAAGCTCGTGGCGTTCTTCAAAAAGCTCTTCGGCTCGAATATGGTCATACCCTATGCGCTTGAATGGATAATCAAATAATGAGAAGTTAAAATAAACCAATTACACAAAAGCGGGAGAGGATTACCTCTCCCGCTTTTACATAATGCTGTTTATCGTATTCTGCGCGGTATCGGCATGTTTTTAAGGCAGTTTTCCTGTCGCGGTCAATATGAGAAAACACTTCTCATGGTATTTAAAAATAAATAATAAATACCGCTTGTTAATTGCGCGGATATATGCTAAAATTGAATAGATTTTACGCTTTTGTGAGGTAATCGAAATGCACAAGGAATTTCTGATGGGCAACGAAGCAATGGCACTCGGCGCAATAGCGGCGGGCGTCGGCGTTGTTGCGGGCTACCCCGGCACGCCCTCGACCGAGGTGCTGGAGGCGGTCGCCAAGCGCAACGACGGCAGCATCTATGTCGAGTGGTCGGTCAACGAAAAAGCAGGGCTTGAAGTGGCGGCGGGCGCGGCATACAGCGGAGTCCGTTCACTGGTGACGATGAAGCAGGTCGGCCTTAACGTGGCCTCAGACCCGCTGATGAGCCTTGAATACATCGGCGTCAAGGGCGGCATGGTGGTCATGGTCGCGGACGACCCCGGCCCGATATCCTCCCAGACGGAGCAGGATACCCGCAGCTTCGCTTTCTTCTCAAAGCTGCCCGTATTCGACCCCTCAAGCGTGCAGGAAGCCTACAACATGATGATAGCGGCGTTTGAATTCTCCGAGAAACACTCGACCCCCGTTTTTCTGCGCTCGACTACGAGAGTCTGCCACGGCTACACGGGCATCGAGGTCAGGGACAGGGAGGAATACGACCGCGTCGCGCCCGAGGGATTTGTGCGTGACCCGTCGAAGTGGGTCATATTCCCGAAGCTCTCTTATCAGAGCCACATAAACATAGTCAGGCGCAATGAGGAGATCGCCGACGAATTCTCCGACGGCGTTTATAATTACATACTGCCCGAGACGGGCGACGGCTGCAAGTTTAAGAAGGGCATAGCCTCCCACGGCATCAGCTACGCCTATACACTCGAGAATCTCGACCCCGATAATATGCTCCGCACATTCAAGGTCGGCAATCCGCATCCGTTCCCAGAGAAAAAGGCGCTCGAATTCCTCTCGGGGCTGGACGAAGTGCTCTGTGTAGAGGAGCTTGACCCCGTTATCGAGAAAGAACTGATATATATCTGCGGCAAGCACGGGCTTAAAACAAAGATACTTGGCAAGCTGAGCGGCCATATCAAGACAGCGGGCGAGAATACCGTTGAGAGCGTCGGCGCAGCGATAAACGCATTCGTCGGCGTGGAAGCTCCGAAAACCGAGCCGCTCGACGCACCCGCATTGCCCGTCAGGCCGCCCGTACTCTGCGCCGGCTGCCCGCACAGAGCCTCATTCTACGCCGTTAAAGCGGCCATGAAGGGCAAAAAGAGCGTTTTCTGCGGCGATATCGGCTGCTATACGCTCGGCAACGCAATGCCGCTCGACATGGTGGACACCTGCCTTTGCATGGGCGCGGGCATCAACATTGCCCAGGGCATAGGCCACGTCGACCCCGAGATGAATTGCTTCGCCTTTGTCGGCGATTCGACATTCTTCGCCTCAGGCATCACGGGCGTTGTGAACGCCTACTACAATCAGGCGAATATGACCCTCGTGGTGCTCGACAACTCCACCACGGCAATGACGGGTCATCAGCCCCACCCCGGCACGGGCCGCACAATGATGGGTGAAATAGTCCAAAGCGTGAGCATTGAGAAGATGCTGCGTGCGATAGGGCTTGAGACGGTCGTTACCGTTGACCCGCTGAAGCTCGACGAAGCCATAGAAGCGGTCAAGACCGTCACCGCAGAGCCGGGTGTTAAGGCTATAATATTCAAATCCCCCTGCGTTGCGATAACCAAGCCCTCGGGTCGCTCCGTGATAGACCCCGAGAAGTGCACGGGCTGCAAGAGCTGCATAAGGAAGCTCGGCTGCCCCGGCATTATAATCCGTGCCGGCAAGGTCACTATAGACGAAACTCTCTGCACCGGCTGCGGCATCTGCGGCTGCGTGTGCCCGTTCGGGGCGATAAGCGGAGGTGAAAAGGCATGAATAAAAATATAATCCTCTGCGGAGTCGGCGGTCAGGGCACGGTGCTCGCGTCAAAGCTGCTTGCCGCCGCCGCAATGAAAAAAGATATACCTGTCAAGACCGCCGAGACCATAGGCATGGCTCAGAGGGGCGGCAGCGTGACAAGCCACATCCGCCTCGGCGCGGATACCTACTCACCGCTCGTGCCGATGGGCAAAGCCGACCTCATCGTGGCGTTTGAGCCCGCCGAGGCCGTCAGAATGCTCCCTTATCTCAAAAAGGGCGGCGCGGTGATAGTAAGCAGCAGAGCCGTCATGCCCGTCACGGCGGCGCTCGCAGGCAGCAATTATCAGGGCGGCGAGATGATAGATTATCTGCGCTCGAAGGTCGATAATTTGACCGTTGTGGATACCGACGCCGCATGCGCCGAGCTCGGCTCATCCAAGATAGTGAACGTCCTGCTGCTCGGGGCCGCGGTCAACAGCGGCGAGACAGGGCTTACAAAGGACGATATCCGCACCGCCATCAAAGAAAAGGTCAACCCCAAATTCCATGAGCTGAATTTCAAGGCTCTGGATTATCTGAAATAACGAAAGGCTCGTGACAAATATGAAGATCAACGCTACTCAGCTTGAGCAGGTCAACAACCAGATACAAAAGCTCATCAAGGCCGACAGCTTCTACGGCAAGAGGCTCAAGGAGCACGGCATCACCGGCGTTTCAAGCGTCGAGGATTTTGAAGCCCTCCCGTTCTCGGAGAAAAAAGATCTCAGAGGCGCTTATCCCCTCGGCCTGATGGCTGAGCCGGAGGAGAATATAGTCCGCATTCACTCCTCCTCGGGCACAACGGGTCTGCCCGTCATAATTCCTTACACCGCAAAGGACGTTGACGACTGGGCGATAATGTTCAAACGCTGCTACGAAATGGCGGGCATCACCAACCTTGACCGAATCCAGGTCACGCCCGGCTACGGTCTCTGGACCGCCGGCATCGGCTTCCAGAACGGCGCGGAGAAGCTCGGCGCAATGGTTATACCCATGGGTCCGGGCAACACCGACAAGCAGTTACAGATGATGGTCGACCTCGGCTCGACCGTGCTCTGCTCCACCTCGTCATATGCTCTGCTGCTTGCGGAGGAGATCGAGGCAAGAGGCCTGCGCGACAATATTAAGCTCCGCAAGGGTGTCATCGGCTCAGAGCGCTGGGGTGAAAAGATGAGAAAGCGTATTTCCGACGAGCTGGGCATCGAGCTTTACGATATCTACGGTCTGACCGAGATATACGGCCCGGGCATCGGTATAAGCTGCAAATACGACTGCGGTATGCACTACTGGGACGACTATATCTATATCGAGATAATCGACCCCGTCAGCGGCAGGCCCGTGCCCGACGGCGAGATGGGCGAGATAGTCATATCCACCCTTTGCAAGGAGGGCGCGCCGCTCATCAGATACAGAACTCACGACCTGTCGAGGATAATCCCCGGCGAATGCGAGTGCGGCAGCCGCTTCCCGAGGCTTGACGCCATAATGGGAAGAACTGACGACATGATGAAGATAAAGGGCGTCAACGTCTTCCCGAGCCAGATAGAAGAGGTGCTCAAGCTCTTCCCCGAGATTTCGAGCGAGTATCAGATAAGGATATCTCACCTCGACGGCAGGGACACCATGCGCATATATGTTGAGACCACGGGCGACGTGGAATTCGAGTCTCTCGCCGAGCGCATAACCGCCACGGTCAAGAGCAGAATAGGCTTCACTCCGCTTGTGAAGGTGGTCGAGGTCGGTGTGCTGCCGAGAAGCGAGAAAAAAACAAAAAGAGTATTCGATGAGAGGTACGACTGAGTTTAACGCCATGAACGAAAGAACCTTTTATAAATCATTCTTTGCCATGACCGTTACGATGGCGCTGCAAAACATCATCGTATTCGGGGTCAACCTCGCCGACTCTATAATGATGGGCGCTTACAGCGAAACGGCGCTCAGCGGCGTCGGCATATGCAACAATATTCAGTATTTCCTTATGATGGCCGCCACGGGAGTTTCCTCAGGCATGACGGTCATCGCGGCAAGATATTGGGGTAGGAACGACAGAAAGTCTATCCACCTGATCTCCGCCGTCGGAATGTGGCTCGGCGCCGCGTTCTCGGTCATCATCTTCCTGTTCGCCGCGATCGCGCCCGAATTCCTCATTCGGCTTTATACAGATAAACCGGCTGTTGCGGAGCAGGCGCTCCAATACCTCGACATCATCAAGCACACCTACATTATTTATGCACTCACCACGGTGCTGCTCTCCATCCTCCGCAGCGTTGAGACGGTGAAGATAGGCTTCTATGTCTCTCTTTCCTCATTTGCAGTCAATATCGTGCTGAACTATATCTTTATCTACGGCAAATTCGGCGCGCCTGAGATGGGCGTTCGCGGTGCGGCGCTCGCAACCCTCATTGCACGCTCGATAGAGCTTGTCGTTGTAGTGATCTACACTCTCTTTATTGATAAGAAACTGAGTTTCAGGCTGCGTGACCTTTTTGTTACGACAAGGTCGATGTTCGGCGACTACTTCAGGACGGGGCTACCGCTTATGATGAGCAGCGTTTCCTGGGGCGTTGCCATGAGCATCCAGGGCGCAATAATCGGCAGGCTCGACGAGAGCGCAATAGCCGCCAACAGCATAGCTACCACGATATTCCAGATAGCGACGGTCATCTGCTACGCCTCGAGCAACGCCACCTGCGTGCTGATAGGCAAGACCATCGGCGAAGATGCGCCCATGGAGACGATAAAGAGCCGCAGCCGCCGCTTGCAGCTGATATTCCTGGGTATTGGCGTTGTCTCAAGCGCAATACTGCTGCTTTGCAAGACTCTGATAATCGACTTCTACGACGCAACGCCGCAGACCATCGCTTACACAAATCAATTCATCTGGGTGCTCGCGGTTTCGATAATCGGCACCTCGTATGAAGCGCCCTGCCTTTGCGGCATCGTCTCGGGCGGCGGCGAAACGGGCTTCGTGCTCAAAAACGACTTCATTTTTATGTGGCTCGTCGTTTTGCCGATATCGGCACTCAGCGCGTTCGTATTCAAATTCCCCGTCGTCGTAACCTTCGCCTGCCTCAAGGCCGACCAGGTCATCAAGTGCATCGTTGCATATTTTAAGGTCAACAGCTTCAATTGGGTCAGGAAGATCACGAAGGAAGCAGAATAAATCAAACACACGGTTCCCCGCGGAGCCGTGTGTTTTTTCAAATATTTCAAAATTCTTCCCGTCACGGTGTAACGCATATGCCGCAAAACGGACTTAACAGGTTGAGAGCGGTTGAACGGTCAACTGCAAAAATCAGGAGAGGAGAATGGTATGGAGGACAGCAGGATAGTCGACCTATATCTCGCCAGGGATGAGAGCGCCATAAAGCACTCCGCCGAGAAATACGGCGCGCGGCTGCACGGGATATCGCTCGGCATAGTCAACGACCCCCGCACCGCCGAGGAATGCGAAAACGACGTTTACTCCGAAGCGTGGCGGCTGATCCCGCCGAATGAGCCGAGGGATTACTTATTCGCTTTCCTTGCGAGGATAGCCCGCAGCCTGTCGCTCAAACGCTGCCGCAGCGAGCGGGCGTTGAAGCGCAGCGCCTATATCACTGAGCTGTCGCATGAAATGCAGGAATGCGTTCCGTCGGACGCTTCGGTGGAGGCGCAGGCGGATTGCACGCTGCTCAGTGAAGCAATCAGCCGCTTCCTTTATTCTCAGCCGCAGGAGAAGCGGGAGCTTTTCATCAGGCGGTATTGGTATCTCGACAGCATATCGGCTCTCGCCGAGAGCTTCGGCTTCAGCGAAAGCAAGGTCAAGGTCACTCTGTCGCGCCTGCGGGCACAGCTTAAAAAGCATTTGGAAAGCGAGGGATACAGCGTATGAACGGGAACGACATCTTAAACGGCATGGAGCATATCGACCCGAAGCTCATCGAATCCGCCGAAAAAATCAAGCCGCACCGAAGCCGAAAACCTTGGCGTTTTGCCGCAGCGGCGGCGCTCTTTCTCTGCCTCGCCGTGGCGGGCGCAATGCTGCTGAAGCAGGATAAGCCTGAGCCGAAGCCGACCGAGACATCTTCCGCCGCACCAAGCTCGGACGGGATATTCATAAACACCGCGCTGCCGCTCAAATTCGGCTTTGTCTCCTGCTACACCAACCCTCGGCACGAAGAAAATCCCGAAAGCGAGGATAACCTGTACGGCGTTATGGACTCGGACGGCAATGTGGTAATAGAGCCGAGTTATTCCAACGCAGTCCCGCTAAGTAAAGACACATTCGCCGTATCATCCAATGAAAACGGCAAAACTTTTATGTCAATGATCGACAAAAGCGGCAAAACGATCATTCCGTGGTTTGAGGGCACAGTTTGGGGTGTTGATGAAGATGGCGGCAAGCCCATTGCGATCGTTGCTCCGGAATACGGCAAAACATATATTGTCGATATGAGCGGCAAAAGGCTGCTTGACATTGATTTTGACAATGTTTTAATGCCTATTACAACACGGCGGCATATTTTGGAAGCCTACAACACTGAGCGCGCTTACTATATTTCATACGGCGGTGAAATCATCTCTGAACTCCCTGCAAACAAAGTAGTGCTCGACCCATTCGGCGAGGGCAAAGGCGGCACGGTCGTCGCATGTATGTATAAAGTGCCCGAAGAAGGCAACTCATGCATACTGTACGGTCTGTATGACTCGTCAAGCGGTCGTGAGCTTGTTCCGTGCTCCCGTAAAGAGGGTTTTGCAATTAATGAGGATCGCTTTGTGCTCAAAGACACATGCTTGATAGGCCCCGATTACGATGATTTTGCCGCCATATATGATAGAAACGGCAATGTCATTTGCGACGGCGGCGAATATCAGGATATAATCTTCGGCTACGGCTATTCCAAGGGCGTCGGCGTAATTCTTAAACCATCGGAATCCACAGAAACTGCCGATCTGAAGAGTTATGTGATAGATGCCGACGGCAACAAGCTCTCGGAAGAGCTTGACTACCTCACTGCAACAGACGAAAGCTAAAATTGACAAAAGGCTGCCGCATAAGCGGCAGCCTTGATTTGTTATATGGATTCGAGTTTATTTTTGATGATATCAGGGAAATCGGTTATCACGCCGTCGGCGCCCCAGTGGCTGAGCTTTTCGGCGGTCTCGAGCTTATTGACAGTCCAGACAGCGACTCTTTTGCCGGCGTCATGCGCCTTTTCAATGAGCTTCTTTGAGACATAGCCCTGATGCGGCAGCAGATAGTCGATATTATACTTCCGCACGATATTCATAGGCGAGAAGAGCTTGCGCTTGACGATATCGCCCATGGCGGGGTAGAGATAGCCCGTCCGGACGCACGGCTCAAGGCTCTTCGCTTTATCAAGGATGCGGTAATCAAAGCTGGAGATAAATAGTTTATCCGCAAGCCCGTATTCCTTGGCCTTTTGAATGACCGTATCCACAAAGTCGAGCTTGCCGCCCTTCTGCGGTTTCAGCTCAATATTGAGCACCGACACGGCGGTATCCTTCATTGTTTGCAGAAATTCATCGAGAGTCGGTATGGTCGTATTCTTGAAGCGTCTGCCGAACCACGAGCCGAAATCGAACCGCTTCAGGTCGCTCAGGCTCATATCCGAGATCCTGCCCTTGCCGTCGGAGGTCTTGTCGACCGTGCCGTTATGGCAAAGCACGAGCTCGCCGTCCTTGGTGACGTGAACATCGGTCTCAACGCCGTCGGATTTAAGCTCCGCCGCCTTCAGAAACGCATGAATTGTATTCTGAGGCGCAAGTTTATTGGCGCCCCTGTGAGCAATAACGAACATACTTCTCTCCCCTTTCGCTTGTTTTTTTGCTGTTATTATTGCTTCGGGAAAACAACGTCAAAGAATTTGACATCGTAGCCCTTATCGGTCAGCTTCTGATAAACGCTGATATTATTAAACATGGTATAAACCGTGCCGACAAATCTGACGAACGCATTGAACGGATTCGGGAACGCCTTGGTGTGGCCGCCCTGCTGCGAGGTCTTATTGATGGTGAAGCTGTTGAACTTCTCGCCGCTCTCGACGGTGTATGAGCTGACGGTGAGCGAATCCTCGGTGAAGTCGATGATATTATATATCTTCTCCTGCGTGAGGTAAGCGTAGCCGATATTGTCGCTCAGGCCGAGGGAATCCTCATCGTCGTTCCTCGGTCTGTTGATCGAGCCGGAGACCATATATACGGTGCCGTTCGGGTCGGTCAGCACGCCGTTCTGAGTCATGGGCGCAACGGTCTTGTTGCCGCACAGGACGTTGGAGACGGTGTAGTAGTGGCTGTGACCGAGCAGGACAAGGTCGATATTGAATTCATCCGCCATGGGCCCCCAAAGGAGACGGAGCATCTTATTCTCGCTCTCTCTGTGAGGGATCCTGCCGCTGTAGAGGTCGTGATGCATCATCATAACTCTCCACTTAACATCGGGATTCTCCTTGACGGCATTCTTGATGAAGGCATGGTGATCCATGCCGCTGCCGCTGTTGCTGTCCATAACGAGGAAGAGCACGTCGCCCTTGACGAAATAATAATCCGAGGTTATGTAGGACGACTCATAGTTGCTCTTGCGCTCATTGGGCATGAATTTGAAGGTCTTGTAGTCAACGCCCTTGCGGTCATGGTTGCCCGCCGCCGTGGCTATCGACATGCTTCTGCCCAAAGGAGTTGAGCTGAACGCCCTGTATTCGCTTTCGAGACCCTCGCTGGCCTGATCGCCCGCGGAGAGGATGAGAGAGATATCGGGATTTTTCAGCTTTGCGGAAGCTATCGTATTGTTGAAATTATACGCAGTCTCTTTGAGACCGTCGGGGTTATTTTCGTCATATGTGATATGGACGTCGGTCACATACATGGCGGAGAAATCCTTGCTGTCACCGCCGCCGGTGGTGAAGGTGTATATAGCCGACTTATAGTCGCCGCTGAAGCACCTGTAGCTGTAGGTCGTATCAGCCTCAAGCCCGGTAACGGCAACTTTATTGACATAGCTGCCGCCGTAGGTGCGTGTGCAGGAGCCGGTGAACTTCTTGGACTCGTTGAGTGTGTAAAGCTCTACACGAGGCTCCGATTCGCTGTCGCTGTACCATGAGAAAAGGCGCTCGCTTTCATCCGAGCCGGGGAACACGTTGATGCCGGACTGCGACTCAGCGCTGCTCCACCATGCGTCCCATGCAACATCCGAAGCAAAGGTCGGGATCGCTGCGCTGACAATGATTATCGCCGCAAGCAGCAGGGAAAGCGCTCTTTTTGAGAGTGTTTTCATTAAATAACTACCTCCAAAGTAAAATTTTCACTTCTATTTTACCGCAAAAGCATAAAAGTGTCAAGCGTCGAAAACGACAATCAACGTACCTTGACTGACTTTAACAAGGCTGTCCGTGCCCGTGAATTCATTGCTGACCCCGAGCGGAAAGCGGCTGCTGAGCGTTGCGTTATCGAGCGTGTATTTCAGCCCCTTGAGGGTCACTCCGAGGCATTCGTCGCTGAAGGCAAAGACGGAGATATAACCCTTGTGCGACTTATCAAAGCGCATTTCGCCGCAATGCAGAGCGGTCAATATCTGCTTCTCGGCAACGAAATCAGCCCTGTAGCCTCTCTCGGTGAGAGAAGCGCAGAGCTGAATATTGGCAAGGGTATGGTCGAGGCGTCCGCCCGACCAGCCGTAGAATTTGAACTCGGTGTAGCCCGCGGCGACGCCCGCTTCGGCGGCGGCATACATATCCGTCACGTCCTTCTCGGCGGGCAGCACGGTAACTTTGCCGCCCTCGGGGACGCTGCCGAGCGAGTCGAAATCGCCTATCACGGAGTCGGGATTTATACCCGCCGCACGCAGGTAACGCAGCCCCGCGTCGGCGGCAATGACCGTATCGCCCTCGTTTATTCGGATGTTGTCAAGCGGCGGGCAATCCCCCGCCCCGACGATATAGCAAACAGCCATTGCCTTACCTCCGCAAAATCATTTTATTTTGAGAATATCTTCTTGTACCACGGCTGAGCCTCGGTGGTCTCGGTATCGGTATTTGCCTCAACGGGAGCGGAAATGCTCTCGGTGGTGAGGATGAACGCAAGGCTGGTCTTCATGCCCTCGGCGCTCTTGGTGAAGAGGCCGTAATCCTTACCGTAATTGAGCCATTCCTGAGCGAGAGCCACGAGCACATCGCCGTCGCTGACGAGATCGCCGTATTTGTCGCCGAGACCCTTGAAATCATCAAGGTCGATGCTCTCGAGCAGCGTATTCACCATATCGGTGCCGTCGTCGCTGAGCAGCGCGACTATCGCGTTTATCTCCTTGGAGTTTGCGTTGAGAGTGTCGCTTATCTCGGAGAGGGTCTTCATCGTCTCGGGCAGGTTATCAAGCTCCGCCTTGACCTCGGGCTTTGCAAGGTCGGCCTGCATCTCGTTGAGCAGAGGCGAAACATCTTCGAAGCTCTCCATGATACCGGGCAGCTTGTTGAACAGCTTCTGCACGGTGGGGTCGGCAAGTATCTTGAGCGCATTCTGCACGTCGGGGTCATTCAGACTCTCAAGCAGGGTCTTTATCGCCTCCGCATTCTCGGGAGTGGCGTATTTGCCGAGCATCTTGACGAGATTCTGATTCTTCTTATAGACCTCAATGGTCTTGGTGAGGGTATTCATCAGCGTGGTGACCTTATCTTTATCGGTTATCATGCTGTAGAGGAGCTTGTCGGGGTCGATCTTATTCAATGCATTCTGGAAAGTCTTGAGAGCCGCAAGAGTGCTCTTGAGGTCCTCGACCGTCTCGGGCGCCGCTATATCAAGGTTGAGCGAGGCTATGGGCAGAGCCGCGAAATAGAGGTTGCCGAGCGAGAAATTCTCGACCGTTGCGGTGACGCTCGCTTCGCTGCCGATAACAAGTCCGCCGAGGTCGCCCAGATCCTTCTCGGAGAAACCGAGGCTCTCGGAGAAGCCTGGCATACCGGTGAATACCACTATCTCCTTGGAGCCGTCGCCGATGGACTGGCCGTTCTTGACCGTAACGCCCGAGAAGGTGCCCTCGGGCAGGATCATGCCGCCGACAACGAGCATGGGCAGATAGACCTTATGCTTCTTGCCGTTGACAAAGCCGTCCTTGGAGGCATTGTTTATCATCTTAATGTCTATCTTGACTTCGCCGCTCTTGCCCGCAAGATCCTCGGGCTTTATTTCTTTGCCGTCAAGGTAGTATTTAAGCTGCACGGAGATGGGCAGCTCTCTGTCGGTAGTGCCGCTGTAATAAAGGTCGGTGTCGGGCATATTCCAACGCAGTTTCTCGCCGTCGGTGACGGGAGTTACCTTGCTCTTGACGTTGGTTATATTTTCAAGGTCGCTCATATCGTCGACATAGACCTCGTTTTTATCGGTATGGAGCCAGTCGCTGACGCTGACCTTGCTGACATCGCCGTTTGCCTTGAGGTTGACATAGACCGTCTCGGTCTTGGTAACGCTGCCGGCGGCGGTATCGTAGCTCGGCTGGATATATTCATCCTGCCCGTCGTTTGTAGTGGTCGTATCGTCACCCTTGCCTGAGCAGGCGGTGCACAGGAGCATCATTGCGGCAAGGAGCAGAGCGATTATTCTTTTAGCTTTCATGGACCGTTTCCCCCTTAGTTATCCATTTATAAGATGTTTTGTTGATTATCTTCTCACACAGGCACAGCAGCGCAGGCATGAACACCATGATGATTATTGCGCTTATGACCGCGCCTCTCGCAAGCATGGCGCATATGCTCTTGACAATGTTGACATTGCAAATGAGATACACACCGAACGTCGCGCAGAAGAAGACGAGCGCGCTCTGGAATATCGAGCGGCTGGAGGCCTTTGCGGCGTCCCTTATGGCGTCGATCCTGTCTTTGCCGCTGTTGAGCTCTTCTTTATATCTCGAGGTCATCAATATTGCGTAGTCGACCGTGGCGCCGAGCTGGACGCAGCTGATGATCGTGGGAGCGATGAACGGTATCTCCGCCCCGGTTATCAACGAGCAGGCCTCGTTTATCAGTATTGCAAGCTCTATCGAAGCAACAAGTATCACGGGGATGCTTATCGACTTGAAGCAGATAGCTATGAGGATGAATATTGCGGCTATCGAGATGATACCCGTTATCACGAAGTCGCGGCTGGTGACCGAGATAAGATCCTTACTCAGCGCGCCCTCGCCGGTGATATAACCCGTCGGGTCATATTTTGCGAGTATGCCGAGCAGCGTATCTATCTGGGCGTTGCCCTCATCGGTGGCCGTGCCGTAAACGGAGTTTATCATCATCAGCCTGTATCCGCCCTTCTGGCAGATCTCCTTTATCTGGTCGGGGATAATGCTCTCGCTTATTGCGGCGCCGAGGAAAGAATTCAGGGCGATGACGTTTGAAACGCCGTCGACATCCTCAAACTCCGTGACCATCTGAGCCACCTGATAGGCGGGCACATCCTCGTCAACGATAACGAAATGGGTCGTCGCCATGTTGAACTCCGTCTTGAGCTTTGCGAGGGACGAGACGGAAGCCATATCCTCGGGCAGAGCCTTGGTGAAGTCATAATACATATTGACGTGATTCTTCATTATAAATGAAGGTATAACAAGAAGAATAAAGACTATCGCGAGCACCTTTCTGTGCTTGACGCTGAAGTCCGAGAGCTTGTTGAAGCTCGGCACATGGGGCTTATGCTTGAAGCGGTGGATGGGCGTGTCAAACATCAGCAGCATTGCGGGCAGGACGACTACAACGCTTGCAACGCCGAGCACGACGCCCTTCGACATGACGATACCGATATCAAGGCCAAGCGTGAAGCTCATAAAGCAAAGGGCAAGGAAGCCGAAAACCGTGGTCAGCGAGCTGCCCGCAAGCGAAATGAAGGTCTTTGATATTGCCTTGGACATTGCTTCTTTTTTCCCGTTCTTATCGGATCTGTCGACCTTTTTAAGCTCCTCCTCGTATCTGTCCATGAGGAATACCGAGTAATCCATCGTAACGCCGAGCTGAAGTATCGCGGCAATACTCTGAGTAATGTATGAAATGCTGCCGAGGAAGATATTGGTGCCCATATTATAAATAACAGCGTAGCCGAGGGCAAACAGAAGCACGAAGGGCAGCACATATGAGCTCATCGTGAACGACAGGGCGACAAGCGCAAGGGCAACGGCGATAACGATATATATCGGTGCCTCCTTGTCAACAAGGCCCTTGGTATCCGCCATTATGGCTGACATACCGCTCATGAAGCACTGCTTATTCATAATTGACTTGATCTGCTTTATTGCCGACATTGTCTCGGCGGAGGCGCTCTCATTCTCAAACTGCACCATGAGCATGGTCGCGGTACCGTCCGAGGAATAGAAGATGTCGGTGAGCACATCGGGGAGCATCGACTGCGGGATGCTGATATCAGCGATGGTATCAGTCCATGTGACGCTCTTGACACCGTCCACATCGGCTATTTTTTGCTTTATCTGGGCGACATCCTTCGCCTCCATATCCTCGACCACTATGAAAGCGTTGGCGGAATTGCCGAACACCTCGTCGAGGATGACCTCGCCCTTGACGGAATCCAGATCCTCCGGCAAATAGGAGAGGATATCATAGTTTATCTTGGTGCCGACATAGCCGAGCAGGCTCGGTATCAGCAGCAGGGTAGCTATGAGAAGGATCGTCTTTGGGTGGTAGGCGATGAATTTTGACATTTTTTCAATCATATTTCCCTGTTCTCCTTTCTCAGCAGGTTCCTGACGGTTTCGCACAGGAAGCCTCTTATTTCATCAATACCGTATGGGCTGCCGAGGATTATTGCGTTGCAACAGGTGGAGCCGGTAAGCTCGGCGATGAGATAGAGCGCCTTGCCCGCCTCCTCGGCAGTGTAGCCGCGCTTCTCAAGCTCGCCCTCCATCATCAGCACTGCACTGCGAATGGCGGGGTCGTCGCCGCCTATCAGCTTGCGGAAGCAATACGCCAGATTCTTTTGAAGCAGCGCCGTAAACTCACGGTTGGCGGCGAGGAAGTCGATGATGTTATTCACAAGCAGCAGCATCTTATCCTCAAAATCCGCATCTTCATCGGCAAAAGCAGCCTCATAAGCCTTGATAAAAGCGCTGCCGCTCTTGTGGGCGACAAGCTGATTGAGCAGATCGTATTTATCCTTAAAATAAAGATAAAACGTGCCCTTTGCCACCCCCGCGCCCTTGACCACGTCGTCAACTGCGGTGGAATTCACGCTCTTATCGAGGAAAAGCTCAAATGCCGACTCCAGCAATCGCTTCTTTTTATCGGTTTTGTTGTCATTCACGCTGGGCATCACGCCTCACCTCGGTATCGAAATATACTCAAAATGACCATTGGTCATTTCCGCACAAGATAATACATCAAAAATGACCAACAGTCAATATTATGCCGCACGAATTAACAAATTGTTAATAATCATTGGAAAAACCAAAAAATGCTGCCGCAAAAGCGCGGCAGCATTTTGTGATTTTTTATGCAAATTTGCTGAGATAGCCGAGAACCTTGAAGAGCGGGGATGCGGCCCTGCCGAGGACCTTGGCGACCTCGCCGAAGAACATCTGGATCTTTGCGAAGGTCGGGCTGATGCCCACATCGGCCGCGAAGGTCTCATCCGCAATAGCGGCGTCATTCACCGTGACGATCCTGCTGGAGAAGGTGCTCGTGTCCTTCTCATTGATAGTGATAAGGCGGCTGCCTCTGACGAGGTCATTGCCGTAGGAGTGGTAAGTTGCGCCGGGGGTGTTGATTATCCAAACGCCGTCACGCTCGGTCTCATAGCTGTTGACATGATCGTGGCCGGAGAATATACCGAGCATGTTGCCCTGCTTGACCATTGCGTCAAACTGACCGCAGTTGTAGTAACCCGGGCAGGGATATTCAAAGAGCTGACCGGTGAAGTTCTCGGTCTTGGGCAGGAATGAATAGTGCTTACCGTTAAAGCTCCTGCCGAGCTCGCCGAGGTCAAATATTGATTCATAGAAGAGGTTGTCATAGACGTCGCCGACAACGATATGCTGGAAAGCAAGTGACTTGACCTGCTCACCGGCGAGCTTGTCGAGAGCCGCGCTCTTCTCCTGATACCAAGCTATCTGATCCTCTCTGACGCAGTCGTAGCCGACCTTCTTGCCGTTCTCGTCTGCGGCATAGCTGCCGGAATCGAACATCCACAGATTAAACTTGATCTTATTGGAATCCGAAGCAAGGATGGGGAGATTGTGGGTGCCGACGCCGTGAAGCGAGGGAACCTCGTCATAAGCGAGACAATAGCCCTTGCCGTACTTCTGATAGAGGCTGAGGAGGAATTCCTTGGCCTTGCCCTGTCCCACGGGGTCGATATCAATGCCGTCAACATACTGATGGTCATGGTTGCCGAAAACAAGGGTGAAATAGGTCTTGTTCGCAACAAAGACAGAGACAAGCTGCTCAATTGAGCGCTCGATATTCACTACGGGATCCGAATTTTCTTCGCCTTCGATTTCCTTGCCGACGCAATTGTCACCGCCGAGTATGACAATGTCGGGCTTGTAGGTCTTAAGCATATAATCAATATACTTAAGCATCTTCTCGCTGGTGGGATAGCCGTCCTGCGTATCCGTCAGGTGCATGATGGTGAATTCGCCGTTCTCATTGAATCTGAGAACGCCGTTTGCGTCATCGGCATAAGCGCCGACGGCAAATGCCGCGCTCATTGCGATACAAAGAGCGAGGACGACTGAGAGAATGCGTTTCTTCATCGTTATTTCCTCCAAAAAATTTGTTAAGATGATATGATATTTTATACCTTTTAGCGATAAAAGTCAAGGAAAAACGGCAAAAATTAAAATTCGATAGTAATTCTCAAATTCCGCTTGACATTTAGGAATTAAGGGGTATAATAATATAGCAATTTGATAGTAATTCTCAATTTGAGGTGATTGAATTGAAAACCTATAATACTCACCAGCGGGCAAAGCTGATCGACTTTCTGCGTGAGAATCAGGATAAAGCATTCCGCATAGAGGAGATAACCGAGGCGATAGGCTCCGAGGATATCGGCAAAAGCACCGCTTACCGCCTGATGACGAAGCTCGTTGAGGACGGGATAGTTCACCGCTCCGTCAGAGGGAACGGTCGCAGCTTCGTATATCAATATATAAGCGACGGCAAATGTGACGGTCATCTGCACATGAAATGCACCGATTGCGGTAAAGTATATCACCTTGATAGCAACGTAAGCTCAATAATACAGCAGGATATCAGCAGCAGCACGGGGTTTGAGGTCGACAGCCATACACTCATCCTCGGCAAATGCGACAAATGCAGGAAATGACCCACAGAGGATACATTAATGTTTAAAAGAATAGTTGCGGGCATAGCGGCGGCTCTCCTGTTACTCTCGCTCGCTTCATGCGGCATTCAACCGATAAGCTCCGAGGGCTTGAGCATAGTCTGCACGGCATTCCCGCAATATGATTTCGCCAAAAACATTCTCGGCACTGACAAGGGGTTGACCTTGCTCCTTGACGGCAAGGAGGACTTCCACAGCTATGAGCCGAACGCCGCAGATATCGTAAAAATCGCCACGGCAGACCTCTTTATCTATATTGGCGAAGACTCCGAAAAATGGGTAAAAAAGACTCTTGCGGCGGCAGGCAACGACAAGTTGAACACCTTTACACTCACAGAAGCGGTGAATCTGCTCGAGGAGGAGACGGTCGAGGGTATGCAGGCGGAGGAGGAGCATCATCACGGCAAAGATGAAGCCGAGCAGGATGAGCATGTCTGGCTCTCGCTGCGTAACGCGGCGAAAATAACCGATAAGCTCTGTGAAGCGATATGCTCCGTTGACCCGCAAAACGCCGAGAAATACAGAGCGAACGCCAAAGAATACATCACCCGATTGAACGAGCTTGACAGCGAATACTCCGCCGCCGTATCGAGCGCAAAGCGTGACACACTGATATTCGCCGACCGCTTCCCGTTCCGCTATCTTGTTGAGGATTACGGGCTTGAATACTACGCCGCCTTCCCCGGCTGCTCCGCCGAATCCGAGGCGAGCTTCGAGACGATGGCGACATTGATAAACAAGACCAAAGAGACGGGCACGCCCTATGTCTTTATCATCGACGGCTCGGACGGCTCGATAGCCGAGGCGGTTTGCAAAGCAACAGGTGCGGGCACATTAACGCTTGATTCCTGCCAATCCGTCTCCGCCGACGACATCGCCGCAGGCGAAAGCTACCTCGGCGCAATGACCGATAATCTGACTAAACTAAAGGAGGCGCTTAACTGATGGCGCTTATAAAATGCACGGATCTGACTCTCGGCTACGAGGGCAAGCCCGTTGTCTCCGAGCTTAACTTTGAGCTGTATAAAGGTGACTACCTTTGCATAGTCGGCGAGAACGGCTCCGGCAAAAGCACGCTGATGAAAGCGCTGCTCGGGCACAAAAATATACTGAAAGGTAAGATAGAATTCGGCGACGGGCTGCAAAAAAGCGAAATAGGCTACCTGCCGCAGCAGACGGAGGTGCAGAAGGATTTCCCCGCCTCGGTGCGCGAGATAGTCCTATCGGGTTGCCTGAATTTATCGGGATTTCATCCGTTCTATACAAAAGCTCAACGTGAGCTTGCCGCCGCAAATATGGAGCGCCTCGGCATAACCGATCTTGCCGGCAGGTGCTACAGGGAGCTTTCGGGCGGTCAGCAGCAGCGAGTGCTGCTCGCCCGCGCGCTTTGCGCTGCCAAGAAGCTGCTTGTGCTCGACGAACCCGTGGCTGGTCTTGACCCTGTTGTCACCCAAAGCCTTTACAAGCTCATCAAAGAGGTCAACGACAGCGGCATGACCGTCGTGATGGTCTCACACGACCTCGGTGCGGCGCTGACATACGCCTCGCACATACTTCACATCAGCCACACTCCCCTTTTCTTCGGCACAAAGGACGAATATATTAGCAGCGATATCGGCAGACGCTTCACATCGGCTGGAGGTGACGCACAATGAATATCATAACCGCACTTCAGACCTACCTCAGCTATTCATTTGTGCGCTACGCGCTGATAGCAGGCGTGCTCATCTCGCTTTGCGCCGCCCTGCTCGGAGTCAGCCTCGTGCTCAAACGATATTCTATGATAGGCGACGGGCTCTCGCACGTTGCATTCGGCGCAATGTCGATAGCCGCAGTGCTCAGTCTCGCCCCCATGACCGTGGCAATGCCCGTGACAATAGTCGCCGCCGTGGTGCTGCTCGGCTTAAACTCCAATGGCAAGATCAAAGGCGACGCCGCAATAGCTATGATCTCCGTCGGCGCGCTGGCGCTCGGCTACCTGCTGCTGAATGTATTTCAGACCGCCTCCAACGTCAGCGGTGACGTCTGCTCCACCCTCTTCGGCTCGACCTCGATACTCACCCTCTCTGTGAGCGATGTTTGGCTCTGTGTGGGGCTGGCCATCCTTGTGATTCTGACCTTCGTTATATTCTATCACAAGATATTCGCCGTCACGTTCGATGAGGAATTCGCCCGCGCCACCGGCACAAACGTGAGAGCCTACAACATTCTCATCGCCGTAGTCACCGCCGTTGTGATAGTGCTCGCAATGAACCTCGTCGGCGCGCTGCTCATCTCGGCGCTCATCATTTTCCCCGCCCTCTCGGCGATGCGCGTATTCAAGAGCTTCCGAGCGGTCATGGCAAGCGCCGCCGTTATCTCGGTGCTCTGCTCCGTGCTCGGGATCCTCGCCTCCGTCATATACGGCACCCCCGTCGGCTCGACGATAGTTGCCGCCGACATTGTGGTATTCGCCGCATTCTCACTTGCGGGCAGACTTAGAAAAGCAAAATGATCATTCGACCTCCGCAGCTCTCTGCGGGGGTCTTTTTATACCCTATATCCGTCAAAAGCCGCAGAAAACTGCATTCATACGCCATTTTTCGTTTGCCGCTCGTGTATTTCTCTAAATCACTTGACCGAAATTGTCGCAAATGATATAATTATATTGTTTTGGCAATGCCGATACTTTCCCGAGCACGATCCATTAAGGAAATGAAGCTGTTCGGGCGGCAAGGGTACTCCCGCAGTGCCCGTTCAAAGCTATTTTGATAACTGTATCAACCGATAATATTTACACGGAGGAATTATTAATGAGCAACAAACGTCCCGAAACCATGGAACGCATCACCACCCCCGAGCTCGCCAAGAAATTCATTGACGAGCAGATCGAAGCAGTCAGAGCGCAGGTCGGCGACAAGAAAGTCCTTCTCGCCCTCTCCGGCGGCGTCGATTCATCGGTCGTCGCGGCTCTCCTTATCAAGGCAATCGGCAAGCAGCTTGTCTGCGTCCACGTCAACCACGGTCTGCTCCGCAAGGGCGAACCCGAGCAGGTCATCGAGGTGTTCCGCAATCAGATGGACGCAAACCTCATCTATGTTGACGCCGTTGACCGCTTCCTCGATAAGCTCGCGGGCGTTGCAGAGCCGGAGAAGAAGCGCAAGATAATCGGCGCGGAATTCATCAGAGTGTTTGAGGAAGAGGCAAGGAAGCTCGACGGTATCGAGTTCCTCGCTCAGGGCACAATTTATCCAGACATTCTTGAGTCCGGCCCGGTAAAGGCTCACCACAACGTCGGCGGACTTCCCGAGGATCTCAAATTCGAGCTTGTCGAGCCCGTCAAACTCCTCTTTAAGGACGAAGTCAGAGTTGTCGGCAAAGAGCTCGGCCTACCCGACGGCATGGTCTATCGCCAGCCGTTCCCCGGCCCGGGTCTCGGCGTCAGATGCCTCGGCGCTATCACCAGAGAGAGGCTTGAGCTTGTCAGAGAATCCGACGCTATCCTGCGTGACGAATTCGCAAAGAACGGCCTTGAGGGCAAGGTCTGGCAGTATTTCACCGTCGTGCCCGATTTCAAGTCGGTCGGCGTTAAGAATGACGCGCGCACCTTCGCTTACCCCGTCATCATCCGCGCGGTCAATACCCGTGACGCAATGACCGCCACCGTCGAGAATGTTCCCTTCGAGCTTCTCGAGCATATCACAAACCGCATCACCACCGAGATCGACGGCGTGAACCGTGTCCTCTATGACCTCACTCCCAAGCCCTGCGCCACTATTGAGTGGGAATAAATTAAATTAGGCTTTTGAGTCCCGAAAAACCTTGATATTACAGGGTTTTTCGGGATTCTTGTTTTTTATTGGCTACAAATTGGCTACATCAGGACGTTTTTTCGTAGCCATCATCTTTTGTAGCTATGGCATCAAGCTGAGCGGCTACTTCGGTCTGCTTGTTCGGGTACAGATGGCTGTAGGTCTCCATGGTAGTTTGCACCCTTTCGTGTCCCAAGCGTTCTGCTACCAGAAGCGGTGTACAGCCCATGTCAATCAGCAAACTGGCGTGGGTATGACGTACATCGTGCACCCTGATCTTCTGTGTTCCGGAGTGGTCACAACCATACTTCATCTGTCTGCCAACCCAGCCCCTATCATAAGGGAAGATACGGTCTGTAGGCTGTACTTCGTAAAGCTTTGCCAGATAGTCTTTCAGGCAGTTTTCCAGCACCTTCGGCATAACCACTTCACGATAGCCAGCTTCTGTTTTAGGCGGATAGATATAATCTTTTCCATTCAGACGCTGGTAGTTCTTGTTGACAGAAATAATGTGTCTGTCAAAGTCGATATCCTCCGGTGTCAGAGCCAGTAGCTCGCCAACACGCAGCCCGGTGTAGTACATCACCGTAAAGATTGTGTAGCCAACAGGTCTTTCCTCCATAGCTTTGATAAACGCCTTGAATTCTTCGTTCGTCCAGAACAGCATTTCATCGGCGTTTTTCTTACCCATGGTTCCCGCCTTGTGACAGGGGTTCTCTCTCAGTCCATAGAACTTCACTGCAAAGTTGAAGGCTGCGGTGAGCTGGTTGTTGATGGTTCGCAAATAGGTCGGCGAATAACATTTGCCGTTGGAACGGCGGTAGTGAATCAGCTCGTTTTGCCAGTTGCGAATATCGGTCGGCTTGATGGCACAAATCGCCTACCATGTCAGCACCGGGCTTCCTCTTTGGAAGTATTCTGTCCATGCAGGAACTGTGTTATACCTTGCCTTGGAGGATGACTACAGGCGTTTACAGGAGCGTTTGTATCGTATGTTTGGAGTAGAGGGTACGGATACTTTGCATTTCGCAACTTGTGTGAAGCAACTCGGTGCAGGGCTGTATGAACAGCTGACTCGTTTTGTATCAGAACACAGAGACACCCGACTGATTATCATTGATACCTTGCAGAAAATCAGAGAAGCCAGCGGAGACAAATATAGCTATGCAAGCGATTATGAAATGATTGGTCAGCTGAAACACTTTGCAGATCAGACTGGCATTGCGCTGCTGCTGGTGCATCACACAAGAAAACAGCAGGCCGATGATAAGTTCGATATGATTTCCGGCACCAATGGATTGCTCGGCGCTGCCGACGGAGCTTTTGTTCTACAGAAGGAAAAACGCACAGGTAATACAGCTGTACTGGAAGTGTCCGGCAGAGACCAACCGGAGCAAAGACTGATTCTAAAAAAGGATATGGAACGCCTTGTTTGGGAGCTGGAAAAATCCGAAACAGACCTGTGGCAAATACCGCCGGATCCGATTTTGGAGAAAGTTGCAGCTTTGCTATCGGAAGAAATTCCAGAGTGGATCGGAACGCCAACGGAACTGGCAGAAGCCTTGCATTTAGAGTTAAAGCCCAATCTTTTGACAAAACACCTGAATGTCAATGCAAGTAGATTGCTTCACGAGTGTCATACCCAGTATGAAAATATTCGCACTCACGCTAGAAGAAAGATTGTCTTAAAGCGAGTTTCTGAGCAGCGTGACGATGCGTGACGGTTGTGACGATGATTTTGACAGTGGTGGCGATGCCTAAAACACCGTCACCATCGTCACCACCGACACGGACCGGAAAGGAACGAATCGAAAATGAAAAATGTGCAAATCTCTTATGATTTATTTGTCGCTTTGCTCCAATATCATCTGGTGATGGTTGATGATTATCCGATATGGCTTGGAACAAAAATTGGAGGCTATGGTGAGGCATGAATGGTATGCAAAGTACAAGACTGCCCCTACCCTGGAAGAGCAAGAAGCAGCCCGTCAGCGTTATCTGGATGAGCGTGGAGTTCCGCAGAGTTTCCGCTGGACAACTTCTCCTTGGGAGAGATGACAGGAGCGTGCCACGATCCTGTTAGTTGCAGATAAGAGAGTGATGATTGCAGCGATTTCACTGGAAGTAGGTGTTCCCCACTTAGTGATTTTGCGGTCATCGCTTTTTTGCTGTAAAGATAAAAATGAAAAATTTTGCTTCTTACAAAACGATTGAAAATCGTGCAGCCGGTATCGCAGATACCGTTCAAAGGGGATTGGGGACGCTGCCCCAACAAGCAAATTTGCGAAGAATGGTCCAAAGGACAATTCGAGAAAATGAGTGAACCTGTACAGGTTTACACTGCTTGCCAATTTGTAACGAAAACATAATAGTCTTTTCCAAGTTTAATTTTTCTTTTTAATGACTCTGTTTTGGGTAGTTGAATAGTAAAACTTCATTATCGTGTATTTTTGTTGATTAATAAAAAGATTTCTGGTATAATAATGACGAATTATAAACTTTAGTTGTTGCATGGAAGGTGGCAAATATGGCAGTAAGCTACAAGAAGCTATGGAAATTATTGATTGATTTGGATATGAAGAAAAAGGATTTACAGCAAGCCACCGGGATTCGTCCAGCCTTAATTGCAAAGCTGAGACTAAACGAAAATGTGTCCACCGAGTCTTTGGTGAAAATGTGTACAGCATTGCATTGTGATATCGGGGATATTATGGAGATCGTTTTGGCTGAGGGAGGCGAGTCATGTGATTCACAATGAAAATTCCAGAGTAAAGATTCCGGCATTGGTTCATTTAATCCGTTTGGGATACAAGTATATAAAACAAAAGGATTGCTCCGGAGCATATTGCCCTAAAACAAATATTTTCAAGGGAATTCTGCGTGACAACATCAACCGCCTGAATGGTACTGCGCTGACTGAAACTGATGTGGATTCGTTGGTTGAAGAGCTGGCAATCAAACTCAACACAGATGATTTAGGACGTGCGTTTTATAAAATTCTTCTCAGTGGATTCAATGGTTTACGGCTGATTGATTTGGAAGATGAATGCCAAAATTCATATCATGTAGTAACAGAGCTGACATACCAAAATGGTGAAGATGAGTTTCGCCCGGATATTACATTGTTGGTCAATGGTTTGCCGTTGGCATTCATTGAAGTGAAGAAACCAAACAACCGTGATGGCATCATTGCAGAACATATTCGTATGAACAAGCGGTTTGCCAAAAAGGTATTCCGTCGGTTTGCCAACATCACACAGATTATGGTGTTCTCCAATAACATGGAGTACGACGATAACGATGTGGAGCCAATCGAAGGTGCGTTCTATGCGTCCAGCAGCTATGAAAAGTTGTTCTTTAACCGTTTTCGTGAAGAGGATCCTACTATACATAGTTCTGTTCGCCCTGTTGACTCCAACATCGAAGAAACCATTTTGATGGACAACAACTTGGTTACGATCAAAGGAACAGAGGAATATGCCCTTAATATTGATGAACACACGCCCACCAATCGAATGCTGACTTCTTTGTTCACCCACTCCCGTTTCAATATGTTTTTGAAATATGGGTTTGCCTATGTGGAGCGAACAGACAAAAATGGGATCAAAACTCTGCAAAAACATATCATGCGCTATCCTCAGTTTTTTGCAACCTTGGCTATTGAGAAGAAACTGGATGCAGGTGTGAAGCATGGTATCATTTGGCATACCCAAGGCAGCGGAAAAACCGCACTTGCCTTTCATAATGTCCGATACCTCCGTGATTATTTTCAGCGTCAGGGCAAGGTGGCAAAATTCTATTTTGTTGTTGATCGGCTTGATTTGCTTACGCAAGCCAGCGAGGAATTTGCTGCTCGTGGTCTTCATGTTGAAAAGGTCAATTCAAAGGAAGATTTTATCAAAAATATTAAAACGATTGGAACCTCCAGCAATTCTGGTGAGGACAGCATTACCGTTGTAAATATTCAGAAATTTACAGAGGAATCTGTTTCCAGAAAATCCGATTATGATGTAGATGTGCAACGCATTTATTTTTTGGATGAAGCGCACCGAAGCTATAAACCCAATGGTTCCTTCCTGGCAAACTTAATGGCTTCTGACCGTGATGCTGTGATGATTGCATTAACAGGTACGCCATTGATTGGTGACGGATATAACACGAAGGACGTATTTGGAGAGTATATTCACAAATATTATTACAATCGCTCCATTGCCGATGGCTACACTCTGAAATTGATTCGGGAAGGCATTAAAACAGAATATCGCACCAAGATGCAATCAATTTTAGAATCGCTGGAAACAGAGAAAGGCTCCCTATCCAAAAAGGATGTGTATGCACACCCGAAGTATGTGTCAGCTCTGGTGGAGTACATCGTGGAAGATTTCAAGCACAGCAGAATCGCATTGGGAGACAGTACCATCGGCGGTATGATTGTTTGTGACTCCTCATCACAAGCCGTTAAAATTGAGGAAGAACTGGATAAATACCCGGAACTGACCCATGGGCTGATTCTTTGTGATGTGGAAGATAAAGAAACCCGCCATGGTTATCAGGAGGACTTCAAAAAGGGCAAGATTGACCTGCTGGTGGTTTACAATATGCTGCTTACCGGCTTTGATGCTCCTCGACTGAAAAAACAGTATCTCGGTCGTGTGATCAGAGAGCATAACCTGTTGCAAACCCTTACTCGTGTGAACCGTCCATATAAAACCTTCCGCTATGGCTATGTGGTGGATTTTGCGGACATCCGCAACGAATTTGACAAAACCAACAAGGCATACTTTGAAGAATTGCAGTCTGAGCTTGGCGATGAATTTGAAAAATACCGGAATATTTTCAAGTCTCAAGAGGAGATTGAACAGGACTTAAAGAGCATACAGGACAAGCTGTTTCTATATGCAACAGATAATGCAGAACTATTCTCTCAGCAGATTACCGCTCTGGATGATAAAAGCGAGCTGCTTTCTCTGCGTCAGGCATTGGATGCCTATAAGGAACTGCTCAATATTATGAAACTATTTGGCTACGATGAGCTTGCAAAGAAGTTTTCCATGGAGCGCCTTCATGCGATGCTCACCGAGGTCAATAATCGTATCAGCATTATCAACCTCAAGCAGAATATGCAGAAAAGCGAGGACATGACCGAGCTGCTTAATACCGCATTGGATCAGGTTGAATTTCATTTCCGCAAGGTATCTGAGAGCGAAATGGTGATTGCTGACCAGTTCCAGGACATTTTGGAGAAAACCCGTCGTGAGCTGGAACGTTCCCTTGACCCCAAAGACCCAGAGTATGTTTCCCTACTTGATGAACTCAAGCGGATTTTCAAAAAGAAAAACATAGAGGAACTGACCGCTGACGAAATGAAAGAGCACATTCAGGACTTGGAGCGGATTCGGAAAGTTGCTGCACAGCAGAACCTTCGGGATCAGATGCTGTGCTCCAAGTATGGCAATGATGCAAAATATATGCGTACCCACAAACGATTGAAAGCAAGTCCTCCACCCATTGGAGCAGATTCTGTGATTTTCGATGTTCTTATGGGAGTGAAAGCGGCAGTTGACCAAAAAGTATTGAAAAATCAACGGATGATGGACAACCATGCGTTTTTCTCACAGGAGATTATGCCATCTATTATTCAATCCTGTCGCAAGAGTGGCGTAAAACCCACTCTCGATCAGGTGAAGTTTATAGACCAATGTATTTCGACTGAATATTTTGCCGAAAGGAATTATACCGCATGATGCAGATTGAATCGATTACCATAAAGACAAAACAGATGATTGATGACCTAAAAGCCATCTGTGCCAATTTTGGCTTGGGTGGTTCTCCAGGAGAATATAAAATCATTACTCAGGTGTTTCTGTATAAATACCTGAGTGATAAATTCGGTTATGAGGCCAGCAAGGTGGAACCGTCTATTTCTGAGGCAAAAAATGTGGAAACAGCATTGACTGCTATGCCGGACGAAGACTATGAGATGATGCTCATGATGCTGGGCGGCAATGTAGCGAAGCTGAAAAAGAACCACTATATTTCCTATCTGTTCAACCATCAAAACGATGATAGTATGAAGAAAACAGATGGAACACCGTATCCATTCCATGAACTCTTTGATGATACGCTGGTGGATATTGCAAACTATAACCTGGACATCTTTTCCGTCCAGACCGGAAGCGAGGAAAAAATCAAGCTCTTTGAGCCAATCTCCCAGTATGTCATTGAAACCGCAAAAAAATCACCCTTTTGCCGTGCCATCATTAATAAGCTGGTGGAGTTTAGCTTTGCAGAAGTTTTTGAGCAGAAATATGATTTCTTCTCCCAGATTTTTGAGTATCTGATTAAGGACTACAACAAGGATTTCGGCAAGTATGCAGAATATTACACCCCGCATACTATTGCAGATATCATCGCCCGTATTATGGTGCATGGAGAAGTGACCAATGCTACCGTCTATGACCCTGCGGCTGGCTCCGGTACGCTGGTATTGGCTCTGGCTCACCAGATTGGTGAAGATAACTGTACCATCTATACACAAGACATTTCCTCAAAGTCAAATGAGTTTCTTCGTCTGAACTTAATACTCAATAATCTGGTTCATTCTCTTAGCAATGTGGTACATGACGATACGCTGATTGCTCCCCGACACCTGAACCCACAGAAGAATGGACTTGCCAAGTTCCAGTATATTGTCAGCAATCCCCCCTTCAACATGGACTTCAGCGACAATCGGGAAACCTTAGCCGGTGAGAAATATAGCAGCCGTTTCTTTGCCGGTGTGCCCAATATTCCCAATAAAGACAAGAGCAGCATGGCAGTGTACCTGATGTTCTTGCAGCACATCATCTATTCTATGGATACAAACGGCAAAGCTGCCATTGTGGTTCCTACCGGCTTTCTGACTGCCGGTTCCGGTATTCCTAAAAAAATTCGGGAGCATATCGTGAAAAATCGTATGCTGCGTGGTGTTGTATCCATGCCTTCCAATATCTTCGCTACCACCGGCACCAATGTGTCTATTATCTTTCTGGATAAAGAAAATCGGGATGGACAGGTGATCCTGATGGACGCTTCCAAGCTGGGAACAAAAGAGAAAGTTGACGGTAAAAATCAGCGCACGGTGCTGAGCCAGGAGGAAATCAACAAAATTATTGATACCTTCAATGCAGGTGAAGCAGTCGATGATTTCTGCGTGGCAGTCAGCTACAAAGAGATTGAGGAAAAGAAGCTGTCCTTCTCTGCCGGTCAGTATTTTGAGGTCAAAATTGAGTATGTAGAGCTGACTCCTGATGAATTTGCTGAGAAGATGAACGGATTCACCACCCGACTGGACGAACTGTTTGCAGAGAGCCGTCGGCTGGAGGATGAGATTAAGCAGCAGTTGGGGCGGGTGAAGTATGAAAACTAAGAATCTTACACAGATAAGTAATGTTACTACCGGAAAACTTGATGCGAACGCCGAAATACCTGATGGAAAATTTCCGTTTTTTACATGTGCACCCACTCCGATGAGAATAAATACATTTTCGTTTGATGATGATGTAGTTTTACTTGCAGGAAACAACGCACAGGGGAATTTCCATCTTCAACGATACAAAGGAAAGTTTGACGCATACCAGCGTACATATGTTATCACTGCTAAAAAAGGTTACGATATTGATTATATTAAATATTCTCTTGAACTATCCTTGAAGCATCTAAAACGACTTGCTCAAGGTTCTCAAACAAAATTTTTGACAATGCAGATTCTGGACTCCTTTCAGGTTTTGGATGTTCCTTGTGAGGAGCAAAAAACGCTTATCAGTAGTGTTTATGCAATAGATAATAAAATCCGTTTAAATGATAGAATCTGCTCTGAGTTGGAATCTATGGCAAAGGCTCTCTATGATTACTGGTTCGTGCAGTTTGATTTCCCAGATGAAAATGGCGAGCCTTATCGTACCGCCGGCGGTGAAATGGTCTGGAATGAGCAGCTCAAACGGGAGATTCCCAAGGGGTGGAGCCCTATAGAATACAGTGAACTTGTTGATATTGAGAATTCTTCGATCAATCCTTCAAGTTTTGGCGAAACGGTAATGGAACATTATAGCATTCCGGCTTTTGATGAGGATTGTATGCCAACATTGGATACCGCTGATACAATTCAAAGCGGAAAGTATAGAGTTCTTAAAGAATCATTTTTGGTTTCAAAACTCAATCCTCAGTTTAAGCGGATTTGGAATCCGTATTACTTGACGGATAATGCGATTTGCTCAACAGAGTTTATGGTTTATAAACCAAAAGATATAACCTTGCGTCCAATCTGTTATGCTATTGCGAACTCGAACGGGTTCTATAATCATATGGTTTCAAAAGCGATCTCATCAACTGGAAGCAGAAAGCGAATCCAGCCGGATGTAAGTATCCAATATTCTCTTGCTTTCCCGCTTGATAGATTTATAGTAGATCGCTTTTGCAGTCATTACAGTCCTATTATGGAAAAAATAAAAAAGGCAAGATTAGAGAACTATGAATTAAAAAAACTCCGTGACTGGCTTCTGCCGATGCTGATGAACGGACAGGCACGGGTGGAATAGCAGGACATCATGTTTCAGGAGGTGTAATAATGATTCTATCTGATAATGAAACAAAATTTGACTTGCTTAATAATAAGGCTATAGCCATGACGGTTGTTAATCTTATAAAAGAAAGTAATAATCAACCAATCTCAATTGGAATTCATGGGGATTGGGGAGCAGGAAAATCCAGTATTCTTGAAATGATAGAAGATCAGTTTAATCAAACTGATTCTGTAAATGGGAAAAAATATTGTTGTATCCGATTTAACGGATGGAAACATCAAGGCTTTGAAGACTCTAAAATTGCATTGATGAGTGCGATAGTTTCTGAGTTGACAGCCAAGGAGAAACTTCAGGAAAGAGCAAAAGGTGTTTTAGAAAAACTTTGGAAAAACATCAATTGGATGACTGTTGCTAAAACTGCTGGAAAAACAGCTTTGGGGATTGCGACAGGTACAGCCCCAATAGCAATTCTCTCCTCCGTGCATGATATACTGAAAAATACTATGTTCACAGAAGACGGTATTACAAACGCAATAGATTCTATTGGCGGATATTTAAAAGAATCAAAAATTACAGAAGATACATCAAGCAATACAGAGTTCACAGAATTCCAAGAAAACTTCAAAGAGCTGCTCGAGAAAGCGAATATAAAGAAATTAGTAGTTTTAATTGACGACTTGGATAGATGTTTACCAGATGTAGCAATTAGCACCTTAGAAGCAGTAAGACTTTTCATGTTTACAGGAGAGACAGCTTTCGTTGTGGCAGCGGATGAAAGCATGATTCGGTATGCGGTCAAAAAGCATTTTCCTGATGTTGTGGATGAAAATAAGTACAATGTAGGAATTGAGTTTTCTAATAAGTATTTAGAGAAATTGATTCAAATTCCTTTCCGAATTCCAGCATTAGGAGAGGTGGAGGCATGTAACTACATAATGCTGCTTATGGTTGGATCGGTACTTTCAGAGAGTAATATGCACTACCAAGCTTTGTGCTCTGAAGGAATAACTCGCATTCAAAAGCCTTGGAATGTACAATACTTCACTGTTTCTGACGTGCAAAAGATTTTGAGTGATGACTACGATAAAGCGTCAAATGAGACTCTAATCGCAACTCAAATCGGCCATTTATTATCACATAATACGGACGGAAATCCAAGAAAAATAAAGCGGTTTATAAATATGCTATTGCTTCGGTTCGAAATTGCCAAAAACAGAGGATTTGGAGCAGAAATTGACTTGGCAATTCTGGCTAAAATGATGTTGGCTGAATACTATATTCCAAACTTTTATAAACAGTTACCGGCGCATCTTACAAGTGATGGCGTTTGGAAAGATGCAAAAGCTGTAAAAGATAGTATTGAAAATGAAACTTCTGAAACAGCAAAGACGGATATTTCAGAACATAATGAAGCTTGGTTTGATCCAGAAGAAATTAAAGATTGGATTTTGTTAACCCCAGATATTAAAGATATCGATTTGCGCCCTTACTACTATGCGTGTAAAGAAAAAACAGATTATTTTGCGGGTCGAGTAGAATCCAGTGATCTCTCGGAGATTGTCGATATTTTGTTAAAATCAGAGATGGTTGTTACTCAACATATCGAAAAAATAAAAGCACTTAATGACCAGCAATCAGAACTGGTTTTTGGAATTATTGAGCAAAAAGTCATGGAAAAAGGAAACTTTGAGAACAAACCAGATGGAATAGATGGGCTAAGAATACTCGCACAACATAAACCTTGTCTTCGAAAACAGTTGGCAGATTTCATAACTAGATTGCCCCAGGAACAAGTAGGCATCTGGGTAACTAATGGTTGGAATAATGCGATTCCAAGTGGCTGTACAGAACATGATATCATAGATAAATACCTTGAAGAGCTGAAAACGAAAGGAAATTCTGTAGTTCAGGGGGTATTAAAAAACATAAGGAGGAAAAAGACAAGTGGGTACATCATCCCATAATGCCGGTCAAAAAGGTAACACTCCACTGGTGCCATCATGGTTAGATCAGCTAGACGTTGAAAATCAACAGAATACAGAGAAGGATCCGGTACCAGTTGGAGAACCAGATCGCTTTACGCAACCGAGAGGAGAATTTACACGATATATAAATTCTGCCGGACGTGATACCGGTATGGCACGGAAAAGCATAGCTAATTATGTGCGGAATTCCATGGGTGGAAGTAAAAATGCCGCTCAACGCTTGGGGGCAGCAAGAAACAGTAGTGCAAGGTTGTTGAATGTCACTGGCATCTTTGCTTCCGGCGGTGCTCAAGCTGTTGAACGTTATCTTTCTCTTGAAAATCTTTCCAATAAAAATGCAACGGACGCATTGCTTGCTATAGCAGATTTTGTTTGTCCGGATGGAGGACCTCAGGACGAAGGAATTGCCAGAAATGCCTACATTACAGCGATTGAAGAGTCGCCTGAAATAGCATCAATTCCATTTGAAGAGTTGACTGCAGAACAAATGTTACTTATTGTTCAAAAGAGTATGGCTAATGTTGTTTGTGGACGAATATTAAATGATATCGGTAATAAGATTATTATTCTTCCGGATGATATAGATGTAGCAGAGAGACTGGTTGCGCAAATTAAAGAATTTGTAAAAGGAGCAATTTCAGACGCTGTTTCAGATCTAAAGGTCGATGTGAATAATCTGTCACAGCACCAGTCGATAGATATTGTAAACGAAGTATATCGAACAACCTTTGAGATTATGGCCGGGATAGGTGATGATGAATGAGTAAATATTATTTAAAAGCGGGCTATGATATCGAATCGCTTAAATTCTGTAAAACTGAAGATGCTATTGTTGTGGATATTCCTATGCTCTTACATGGCAAACTCAATTATGGTCTTGAACATGTAAAAAACCTGCTGCGTAGCCATAATATCTTTCCTTCAGAGCTTGGTTTCGATATTCTTACTCTGGCAACTATGGTTTATTTGGCGGATACGAGAATAGCAAGACTTATTCATGGGCAGGATTCATGGACAAGAGAAATGGTAATTCAACTTCCAGTGTCAGATGTTGATTTATGGAATAAACAGATAACAACTGTAGAACGAATGTTAAAATTTCTCACAGGAGATTTGTGGGGCTTTGAGTTTGTGAAACGAAATTGGTCGTTCGAACAAAATGAAAAAGCAGAAGAGAAAACTGCATTATATAGTAGAGCTTCCTTATTTTCTGGGGGGATGGACAGTCTTATTAGTACAATAAATCTTATGGAACAGAAAGAAAATACACTGTTGTTTGGGCATGCAGGAGAGGGACTAACAAAAAATGCACAAACCAATATTCTTGATGTTTTAAATGCAAAGTATCCCGAAATTGAGCACACCTTAATTGATTTATGGATGAGCTTTCCGGACAATTATATTCCAGAAGGCGGAAATGATAGTAATACTAGAAGCCGCTCCTTTTTGTTTATTGGATTTGCCCTTTTTTCAATTACAGGTACAAAGAATATTAAAGAGCTAATGATTCCAGAAAATGGGCTCATTGCATTAAACGTCCCTCTTGAAATAACCCGAGTCGGTTCATTCAGCACAAGAACGACACATCCATTTTATTTAAAACTCTGGAACAATCTACTTAAGAATTTAGGCTTGGAATTATCAATTTATAATCCATACTGGAATAAAACAAAAGGTGAAATGGCCGATGAGTGCTTAAATAAAGATGTATTGTTTAAAACCATGGGATTATCCTTTTCATGTTCTTCTCCAGGAAAAGCTCGTTGGAAAGGACTAAGTCCTCAGCATTGTGGTTACTGTGTTCCTTGCCTTATAAGGAGAGCTGCAATGTACAAAGCTTTTGGTAGAGATAGTACAGTCTATACCGAAACATCTATTCATCACATGCAAAGTAGTAATGCAACTGGTATTGGAGTTCAGTTGAGATCATTTCAGTATGCAATAGAACATATTAAAAGGCATCCGGATATAGAGAGAATATCAATTCACAAATCAGGTCCACTGCCTCAAGATGAAGGATACTTATCTGAACTTGCGTCAATATATAGACGGGGGCTATTAGAAGTGGATACATTCATTCAGGATATGCTGTATCATGAGGAGTGTCGACATGATTTATGATTCACATTGCCATTTGGATTTGATGGATAATATGACATCCATTGTTCAATCCATTTCAAAAGAAGATGTTGGGATATTATCAGTCGGTACTACTCCAAGAGCATATTTAAAAGAAGTAGAAATGTTTGGTGATGTAAAGAATATTCATGTTGCATTAGGACTACATCCGCAACTTATTGGAAGTGGATATGATAATTGGAAATTATTTGAGGAATTAGCAAAACATTGCCATTATATCGGTGAGGTCGGTCTTGATTTTGGGAAAAATTATATTGCAAATAAGAAGCAACAAATAGAAATTTTTGAGAAAGTATTGCTTTGTTGTGAGCAATATGGTGATAAAGTTGTATCTATCCATTCACTGCGAGCAACATCAACTATATTGGAGATTCTCGGTGGCATAAAGAAGTGTCAGCAAAATACATATATTTTGCACTGGTTTACCGGATCTTTACATCAGATGAAAATTGCGTTGGAATTGGGCTGTTTTTTTTCAATTAATCCCAAAATGCTTAAGACGAAATCTGGAATTGATCTAATTCAAAACATTCCTCCACAAAGAATCTTACTGGAAACAGACGCTCCTTTTTCTGCTAATTTTAAAAATATAAAGCAGTTAAATACTATACTTCAAAGATTAATTAATGATATATCAGTTTTAAAAAAAGTAGATATAGGAAAAAATATAACTTACAATGAAAAAACAATTTTTAAATACATATAAGCATTCTGATGGTATGAGATTATTTGGCTAAATACCGATGATAAAAAACTATGAATAAAACTACTCCAGCTATCCTTTTTATTTATTGGATGCTGGAGCAGTTAAGACGAATAGCTATTATTTTCTAAAAATGAGATTGTTATTTATAATTTCCTCGGCACGGTTGCGAATGCTGTTCATGGCTCCGACCCATACAAGCTGATCCTGTTCTTTCAGGCACTCGTTGATGCCCTCTTTCTCTGCCATCTGTGTTACAAGCAGGTCGAGCTTATTGCAAGCCTGAGTGTCAATGTCAGCAAGATAACTGTGCAGCTTGCCGCTGAGAACCAGATCAGTGTACAGCACCGGGCGGTGTTCCTTGATGTAATCCAGGTGTTTCCTACCCCAGATACCGATAGGGCGTTCTTCGGTGTCCGGCAGAACCAGACAAGGGATGTAGTAATCTCCCTGCAGTTCATACCAAAGACCGTTGGTGTTATCGTAGATGTATTTTTCCATATTGCTAACCTCCGTGTATTATTAATGAATGTAGTAGTGCCGAGTGGTTTTGAGGTGAATCGGCCAGCGGAGGTTACACTTATAGCCGTGGCTACAAAATGGCTACAGAATTCTTGGAGATGCTACGGATAGCCTAAAATGTGTGAAATATGTGGATGAAAAGCGTACTATCAGTGCATATTATCACGAGATATTAAGGCCTGGCCCTCGAGTGGGAATAATACTTTAACGATCACTAATCCCCTGCTCAGTTCATATGAATCGGGCGGGGGATTTTAATGCTACGGCGAGGCATTATTGAGCTGTTTTCGGATTTCAATGCAGCAAAGTCCGTTTTATTGGACAGAACTTATTATATAATATATGCAGAAGTCAAAAGTGCTTAAGTACGCAAAGAAAGGCGGCGGTACAATGCCGTATATTCCGATTGAACATCAAAAATATGATCTTTTGCCTTTTTGCAGGCAGCATAATAAGGAGGTTTTTGATTATTCCTCCGACCTGCTGTATGAAACAGGAGAATTATTAGGTGATCATGCCGCTATAATGCCCTGCAACTTTGCCTGCTACGACGACTACTTTTCTTTGCTTGACAAGATGGACGAAGAGCACTCTCACGATCCGGAAATTGTGAAAAAGCTCCACGATCTTCGCGGGGCGGTACAGAAACTAAACCAAAAAGATGAATGGTCGGTATTGAGATACGTCGGCCCGACCGTTGATGAGCCTTTCGGCTTGACAAACGGGAAATTCTATTATTGGCCCACAACAAAAGAAAAGCCGATATACTGCGGCATCATTGACGACAGTGAATTTACAAGCTATTGGTATTTCATCGACGCATCCGATTGGGAGATTGCCGAAGATCCCACCGGCATGGCACACAGAGCGATTTTTGAGAATAAGGGTGTTGTTTTTTAACTTTTCTTTTTAATTTAGTTCTTTTTCAAAGAACGAAACTTCATTGATTTAACCGATCATATATCTGAAAGGATGATTTTATGTCCGAACAACATCCGAACCCCTATTATGAAGAATTGGCGCATTTGGTTATCGCAAAGCCGTCTGTTGCGCTGAAGAAAGGCGAGGTTTGCTTTTATGAGGGTAAGGCGCAATCCTATAAAACGGTAACAAAAATCAAGAAAAAGCCAAGGAAGAAAACATCGTTTATCATCACTCCGTGGTTCGCCCTGTGGGGGAGAAAAACATATGTTGAGACCGAAAAAGAGGATAAAAATCACTACTACAGCGGGCGGCTGTATATAACGAATATGCGTATTATATTCAACAGTCCCGTTGGCGCTTTTGACCTGTATATCCCCTCAATAGAGAGCATCAAGCGATATAAAAACGGCATAAAGGTCATTTCCGACGCATCGTCATACGACGTGTTAACGGACGACCTGCCGCAGGTGCTGCATATCATTGATTTGATAAACAAGGCACAGGAGTGACATTGACCGTCACATAACAAAAAACCGAAAGGATGATCAAAGTGGATTCAATTATTAGAATAGCAGTCGAAGGCAGCTCGGGAATGACAAGCATTGAGGACATATTCAGCGACAGACTGGTCATAACTCCTTCAGAGATCAATTACACCTCCGACCCGCACGGAATAAACGACGCCGAAGCGGTCAGCAAGTGGTCATACAAGACAAACAGCCGAGCATTCGAGGCGCTTTATGAGCAGCTCACGGCAAAGATATCGGATATGTTTAATCTCAACGATATGCTGTTCGTGATGGACGGCGGCAGCGTCAACTTCACCGTAACATATTCCGACAGACGCAAAAAGAGCGTCAGATATTCCGATTTGGACGGCAGTTACCGTGACTGCTTTGAGCTTATCAGGCAAATGGTGCCGAGCAGCGAGGCTCTGCCGCTTGTTATATCGCATTGCTGCGAGATCCCGGAAGAATAAAAGCCGCCCCTCGATTTGCTCAGACTGCGGAGGCTGTCAGCGATGAGCGGGAAAAATTTATGGATAACCTTTACTTATATATTGAGCTGATCATCGGGAATTCGGCAAACGGCATTGAACAGAGGCACGGTATATGCAATAATCCGAAATAGGCAGGCAATCGAGTTCGCAGGTTTTTTTCCGTGAAATTCGAATGGCAGCATGGTAAAATCCATATGAAAGGAGTGCGTTCAATGGCTTACAGCGAACTTATCAAGAATTTTGAAAAAGTACGGGCATACATGCGTGAATTCTATGTTTTCGGCTTTAAGAGCAGGGCGGAATATGACGCCAAGAGCGCACGTTCCTATGACGATGAGCGCCGCCGAATCGAGAGCTGGCTCGGCGATCATATGCGGTTCACAAAGACGCACGAGGGCAAAAATGTTTTCCTGTCGGTCAACAGCCGCATCACCCGCCGCAATCCGCTCTATAAGGCGTGGAAAGCCAAGAGCTTCACGGACGGCGACATCACACTGCACTTTGCGATTTTTGACATTCTTTACACACCCGAAATCAAAATGACGCTTACCGAGCTTATCACCGAGATCGACAGTCGACTGAGCTGCGGCATGACTTTCGACGAATCAACGCTGAGAAAAAAGCTGAAGGAATACGCCTACGAGGGAATAATACGGGTCGAAAAGGACGGGCGCAGGGTACTCTACAGCAGAAGTGAGGATGTCGATATTTCAAAGCTCACCGACGCCATAGATTTTTTCAGCGAAGTTGCGCCGTGCGGCGTTGTCGGCTCATTTTTGCAGGATAAGCTCCCGCCGCACAAAGGCCTTTTTTCATTCAAGCATCACTACATAACGCAGGCGATCGACAGCGAGATCATGGCAACGCTGTTTGAAGCCATACACAGACATTATTACATCACAATAGACAATCTCGGCAAGAATTCGAACGAGGTTAAAACCATTCGCCTTGTGCCGCTCAAAATCTACATAAGCGTCCAAAACGGGCGTCAAAATCTGATAGCCTACCACGAGAAGGCCCATCGGCTGAATTCCTATAGGCTTGACTATATGTCAAATATCAGGATAGGCGAACCTTGCGATAAATTCGACTCTTTGCGCGCATCGCTCGGCAAAGTCGAGGGGTATATGTGGGGCGTGAATTGTAAGTGGGATAAACGTCTTGCCGAGCATGTGGAGTTTGAGCTGAAGGTCGAGCCCGACGAGCAGTTCATCATTCGCCGTCTGGAGCGAGAGAAGCGCTGCGGCAGGATAGAAAAAATCGACGATAACCATTACCGTTTCATTGCTGATGTGTTTGACACTATGGAAATGCTGCCGTGGATACGCACATTTATATCAAGGATCACAAAAATGAATTTTTCCAACCGCACGGTGGAGAATAAATTAAAAGCCGACATTAACGAAATGTACGCAATGTACGGCATCGACGGAGGTGAAGGCAATGATATTCAGTGAATTATACTCTGTCTACTACAATACCGTCGCAAAAATAATCGAAGCGGCTTTTGAGCCGGGTGTGACAGAGAGCGACCTTCGCCGCTGCGTTGCCGACTCGGCATTCACGGAGAGCGTGTTGACAATCCTGCCCGCCCTTAAATCCGGCAAGTGGCCGCTGCTGCGCGAAGACCTCTCCCCCGCCCTGCTCCGCAAGCCCACAATGCCGCTGACCATGCTTGAGAAGCGCTGGCTCAAGGCGATATCGGAGGATCCGCGAATAAAGCTCTTCGGCGTTGAATTCCCCGCGCTTGACGACATTGAGCCGCTCTTCACGGCGGATGATTACAAGGTCTATGACCGATACGCCGACGGCGACCCGTTTGAGGATGAAAACTATATCAGGAATTTCAGATTGTTGATGACGGCGATCAAAAACAGCCGACCCGTTAAAGTCAGGATGACCAACAGAGCGGGCAACATCGTCGGGTTGCAGATATTGCCCATCGGGCTTGAGTACTCCGAAAAGGACGATAAGATCCGAATAATCGCCACCGGCTGCAAATTCAGGCAGATCAACCTCGGGCGGATAATAAGCTGCGACTGTTGCGACAGCTTCAACAATCGCTACAGGTCGTCAAAGCGGGAAAAGATTAAAAACCTCACTCTGGAAATAACAGATGAGCGGCATTCGCTTGAGCGGGCTCTGATGCACTTCGCCCACTTTGAGAAGCGCGCCGAGCGGCTCGAGGGCGATAAATACATTTTACACCTCAATTATTATGAAAATGACGAAACCGAGCTGGTCATACGGGTGCTTTCGTTCGGGCCGTATATCAAGGTGTTGGAGCCTCAGAGTTTCGTAAATTTAATAAAAGATCGTTTACTGCTGCAAAAAAGCTGTGAGCTCAGATGAGTTCGCAGCTTTTTTTCCGTGAATCACGTCGCTCACAGCGATATAATTCGATTGTAAGCCACGTTAGTTATACGGCTTACGCAAGGCACCGATAATTCATCAACCTTTACACGGTGCCTTGCATTAGATTTTCAAGAAAGGAGCAGCAAAAAATGTTCGAGATCAAAGGAAAGGTAAGCACGGCGCTCTGTTATGCGAACGTCGTAGAGGATGAAGCAATCGAGCAGATAAGGAGAATGTGCGATTATGAATTCACCGCTGGCTCCGAGATAAGGATAATGCCCGATGTCCATGCAGGCAAAGGCTGCACTATCGGCACAACAATGACCATCACCGATAAGGTCGTGCCAAACATTGTAGGCGTTGATATCGGCTGCGGAATGTATACCGTTGAACTCGGCAAAGTTGATATCGACTTTGAGCGGGTCGACGAGGCTGCTCACTTTATACCGAGCGGTCACAATACCTGGGAGGGGCGGCTTGAGCGCTTCGACCTCACGGGTCTGCGCTGTTACAGAAGCCTCAAGCACACAAAACGTCTTGAGAAAAGCCTCGGCACCCTCGGCGGCGGCAACCACTTTATTGAGATAGACGCCGCTGCGGACGGCACAAAATATCTGGTGATCCACTCCGGCAGCCGCAACCTCGGCAAGCAGGTCGCCGAAATTTATCAGGCTCTCGCCGTTGACCTTAATATGGGCAAAGAGGAGTTATTTAAAAAGCAAGATGAGCTGATACGCAGCTATAAGGTGCAGGGGCGGCGCAGCGAGATAGAGGCTGCATTGAAAGCGCTGAAAAAGGAGTGGAAGGCAAATGAACCGACCATTCCGCCCGATCTTTGCTATGTCTATGGCAAGTATATGGAGGACTATCTTCACGACGTCGAGATATGCCAGCGTTTTGCAAAGCGCAGCCGTGAAAGAATGGCCGAGATCCTCTTAGCCCGCACCGATATGCAGGCGTTGTCGGCGTTCCACACCATTCACAATTACATAAGCACCGATGAAATGATCCTGCGTAAGGGCGCGATCGCCGCCCGCGAAGGCGAACCGCTGCTCATCCCGATCAATATGCGTGACGGCAGCGTCCTTGCAAGAGGCAAGGGCAACCCCGAATGGAATTATTCCGCACCCCACGGCGCTGGGCGGATAATGTCGCGAATGACTGCCAGAGAGACGCTTGATATTGAGGAATACAAAGCGGAAATGGCAGGTATTTACAGCACCTCGGTCAACGAGCAGACCCTTGATGAAGCACCCATGGCATATAAATCGCTCGACGACATCATAGGCGCGATAAGCGAATCCGTCGAAGTGATAGAAATCCTAAAGCCTATTTACAATTTCAAAGCATAGCCGCACTATATCCACCGCGTAAACCTCATATCCCCTGCTCGGTTCATATGAATCGGGCGTGGGATTTTAATGCTACGGCGAGGCATTATTGAGCTGTTTTCGGATTTCAAGGCAGCAAAGTCCGTTTTATCGGACAGGCGTTGGTGTATAATGAAATCAAGTTAAAAGTTCCAAGTGAGCAATTTGTAGTTCTACTCTAAAACAATTCTTTCAAATCATGTAAATTATCGCTTTACAATTACAAATAGGTATGTTATAGTTAATATTGTTAATAGTCAAATTTATGCAAAGGAGGGATACATTATGGCGGAAATGATCAAAGAAAAGTTGTCTGATTACACAATGAAGATGCGAATCTACCCTTCAAAAAGTGAAGCAAAGCAAATCGACGACGCCTTTCATGCCCTCCAACTTGCATATAACATGACATTTCATGAAGTGTTTTTAAAAAATCCGGAAATCACAACGGTTGGCAAGGATGGTTCTCTGTGGCCGGACTTTAAAAAAATGGCCAAAGCCACATGGACAAATCATTTGAAAGAAATGAATCCTGCCATCAGCCTTGCGCCGGCAGCGGCAATCACAACCAACAACGGCTTATTCCTACATGATGCCAAAAAGGCCTGGGAAACCGGAATGCATGACCTTCCGATTGAAAAAGCCAACCGAAAAGATTTCTCTTTCTACAATTCAAAAAAGCCCCGCAGAAGCTTTATGTTCCAAATGAATCCCAAAAGCTTAAAGCCATCGCCGGACAATCCCAAAGTTGCCTTCATAAGTCTGCTACGTATCGGCAAAAGGGGCAAAATGATTAAAGCCCGTGGCTTTAACCGTAAAATATGGTTCGGCGAGAACGGAGAGCATACATATGAAGAAGCCGTTGCCGCGAATGAGCTTCCCAAGACACTGTCCGTAAGAGTCTCAAAGGACGCCTGCAATAACTACTATGTATCAATAACAATTTCAAAAGGCTGCAACGCTTACCGTGAAGTTCCCGTTCGCACCGAAGCCGAGCCTATCGGCATTGATGTCGGAATAAAGGACATCGCTATATTAAGTGACGGAACAAAATATGAAAACATACATTTCAGGCGAAACAAGCTGAAAGCTCTGAAAGCCATGAACCGCAAGCTCTCCCGAAGATGGGGTCCTGCAAACCCGGCATTTCGCGACTATAACAGTAATGTCCGCAGCGAAAATCGAAAATGCGACCTTGAAAATCAATTACCTCTTGCCACTCCAAGCAGCGGATACTTGAAGATTCAAAACGATAAAGCAAAATTAGAGCTAAAAATCGCGAATCGGCGAAACACCTATTATCATCAAAATACCGCAGAGATAGTAAATCGGGCGAGTTTGATTGCCGTTGAAACACTGCGCGTCAAAAATATGAAAAGGAATCACAAGCTTGCATTTGCTTTAGATGACGCAGCGATGAGCAGCTTTATATCCAAGCTGAAATACAAAGCTGAGTGGAGAGGGGTCGAATTAGTGCCTATCGGCACATTTGAGCCATCCAGCCAACTTTGCAGCAATTGCGGAGAAAGCAATCCCGCCGTTAAAGACCTTAGCATACGCCTCTGGACTTGCCCAAAGTGCGGAGCAAAACACGACCGTGACATTAATGCCGCTAAAAACATACTTCGTATAGCTCAGGAAAAGGGCGGCGTTGATGATAAAGTCGAAAAGTCAAATGTTGGATCACCGCCGCGGCGAAAAAAGCAACAAATCATTAAGCGGGGTAAGGATATCCACATATTTGATGATAAGCCAAACATTGTTATACGATTCAGCAAAGAGCTCACCGCAATGAACGACCCACGATACATAATAGTTGACACAGAAACAGATAAGATTCTTGACGACGCGCAGGGATTTGGATTCCGAAGCGCTTGCAATGCAAAAAATAGCTATAAGTCCAAAATGAAACGCAACAAATAAAGCACAAGACAATTGAATATCAATACGGTAGGAGGTCTGTCCCTACCGTGATGTGCGAATACCGAGTTCTCATTGTTGCCATGAGAGGTTCGCACGTCGAACGATCATATCATTGCTATCTATAGTGCTATTGAAGGGCAACTCACACTTAGATATGATATGTAACTGCGCACCTATGCAAATTGCTTCTACTGCCTGACGCAAAGAACTGTGCAGTTTTGCCGAAGCAACTTGCACAAGTGCGCAGAGCAGAAGCCATTTTACAAACGAGCTACTCACAATCACCGCTGAAGCAACTTGCACAAGTGCGCAGAGCAGAAGCGAGAAGATAGTCGATATCATCGTCGCTCAAATAGAAGCAACTTGCACAAGTGCGCAGAGCAGAAGCCGAGCTGACATTATCGCAACTCCCCATGTTTATTGGAAGCAACTTGCACAAGTGCGCAGAGCAGAAGATTTTGGGAAGGCTCTTTTATCGGGGATATTATTGAAGCAACTTGCACAAGTGCGCAGAGCAGAAGTGCTGTATAAGCGCACGAGTTGCCTCGCCCTCTGCGTGAAGCAACTTGCACAAGTGCGCAGAGCAGAAGTGCGGTTGTAACAACGGTTGCGGCTGCAACAATAGAAGCAACTTGCACAAGTGCGCAGAGCAGAAACCACATAATTTTGCGCCTTTCACACATTTCCTACAATTGCGACTACTGCACATTTCAATTATAAAACCGCAAATCCCCTTCTCGGTTCATATGAATCGGGCGGGGGATTTTAATGTTTATTATCAACTTTCGGCGGCTTTATTGACGCAGGATATTGCATTCAGGCTGCGTGGTAGCCGATATACGGCAGGTATGCAACGGGTACGGAGAGCCTGTCGGAGATTATCCGCGCCGTCTGAACCGCACGGAGCAGGTCGCTCGAAAAAATGCGGGCAATATCGGCATCAGGCTCTTTAGCAAGCCGTTCGGCCGCCGTAAGCGACTGCGCCCTGCCCTCTTCCGTAAGCGGCGTTTTGCTCCAACCGCCGCGCACGGAGCCGTCCTCCGTCCCATGGCGTATAAGCCAGATTTTCATATGTCACCTCGTGGTAGTAAACATGTTCCGCTGTTAGTATGAATTACTCAAATAAATTACCATAAATCCAACAGCTTGTCAAATGAAGCGCCCGAACCTTTCCGTGCGGCGAAGCCGCGCTTCATAGGGCGAAGCCCTGCTTCACTTTTCATGCACCGTAAGGTGCGCGAGCATTGAAAAAAGCACTTCCGAAGAAGTGCTTTTTTCATGGTGGAGACAACGGGGCTCGACTCGCGCGCCTGCGGGCGCTTGGTCGCTCGCGGTCACAACAGTCCACCGGACTGTTGCTCTGTGCCGCTCGTCCTTCGAGCCCCTATGCAAAAGAAAAAACGGCCACCCTCTGACGAGGGCAGCCGTTTTTTGGTGGAGCCGGTGCATTGATATCCGAACCAAGGGCTGATTTCTCAAGCTCTGCGAGGGTTATTGTTTTTGAGCCGTCTTTGTAATTAAATGTGATTATCATGCGGTCGTCATAGAGATAAACCGCATTGACAAAGCTATCTATGAGTCTGCGGCGGTGCTCGCGCTTCTTTGTGTCGAGCTTTCTGAACCTGTGGAGCCAAAAGACGATTTGATCTTTTGTTATCGTCGGCCTTGCCATTTCTTCTTTAACAATTTCAACACTCAGCTCGTTTTTCTTCTTCTCAAGACTTTCGAGCCGCTCTTTTGTTGACGGCGTCAGGATCCCCTGCTGAATCGCATTCAGCATATTATCTATGGCCTTCTGTGTGTCAGCATATTGCTTTCTCAGCAGCGGCAGCGTTGTGCTCTCCTGCCCTTGAAGCTCCATTATCGCATCGGCTATACTCTCGATCAGCTCATCATTAAAAACGACGGATTTGATTTGCTCGATCACAAGATTTTCGATCCAATCCTTTTTGACCGTTTTCTTGTTGCAGCCTCTGTGCTTTTTCACGCTGACACATTTGTAGTACCTGTGCACCTGTGACGAGTGACTCGTGCCGCTTTCGCCCACCATATAGCAGCGGCATTTGCCGCAAAACAGCTTGGTAGTCAGCAAATATTCATCTTCTGCCTTGTGTTTTGCCGGTGCCTTTTTATTCGCTGTCATGCGCTTTTGCACACGGTCAAACAATTCTTCAGTCACAATTGCCGGAATGCCGCCGGGCTTCACAATATCCTTTTGCTTGAATTCACCGATGTATTTACGATTGTGCAGCATTCGGGCAATGACGTTTATGGTGATTTTGTTGCCTCGATTGGTGCGAACGCCTTTCAAATTCAGTTCGTCGGCGATTTCCTGCATGGAAGAGCCGTCCGCATAACGTGTGAATGCGTCAAGCACGGCAGGGGCGGTCAACGGGTCAAGCTGATAATACTGCTCGCTGTCGATGACATATCCGAGAGGCAATGTGCCGCCGTTGTATTTGCACTTCAGAGCATTTTCGGTCAGGCCGCGAATGATTTTCTCCGAAAGCTCGGCGGAATAATACTCCGCCATGCCCTCAAGGATCGATTCGAGCAGGATGCCTTCTGCGCCGTCTGAAATGGCTTCGGTAGCGGATATAACCTTTGCACCGTTGTTTTTGAGGATCCGTTTGTAATATGCGGAGTCGAATTTGTCGCGGGCAAAACGGTCGAGCTTCCAAACGATCACAGCCTCAAAATTCTTAGCGGCGCTGTCGCCGATCATCCGTTGAAAGTCGGGGCGGCGGTCGGTTCTTGCGGACAGAGCGCGGTCAATGTATGTTTCGACGATTTGAATGTCATTTTTCTCTGCGAACGCCTTGCACTCGCGCAGTTGGCCTTCGATCGACTCCTCGCGCTGACTGTCGGAGGAATACCTCGCGTAGATCACGCCTTTCATCTTTTCACCTTCTTTCATATCTGATTGCAAATATATTATATCAGATCTGTTGCTTTAACTCAAGCGATCATTTGACGCAAGAAGCGATTGCGGCTCAATGCTGCAATCGCTTCTTGTGGTTATAACTTATCGAATCAGTTCATCTATCAGGAGGTTGGCAATTTCGGGGTTAAATTCTTCATACAAAGTGTTGCGGTAGACATTGTTTTTGCACCCGGGGCCGTCGAGTGTGACGGATGTGGGCTCGAATCCTTTTTTCCACTTGACAGCGATGCCCGTTCCCATATCGGCAGTTTTGATGGCGGTGGGGTCGGTAACGATACCGAGAGCCTTGATATTAACCTTTTTTGCCCAAAAAGATTTTACATAGATAATATCACCGGCTTTTATCGTGCCGAGCATTCGGTGGAGCGACGGCGCCTGAGCTTGGCTGTAGCCGATATATGCACGCCCGGAGGCAAGAAACAATCTTAACACATTGCGCTTTTTCCCGTCGGGATCATTATAATTCGCTCCGATTCCCCATATCGCCATTTTGCTTTCCTCCTATGTTTAACAATAAATTAAATATGTGTCTGTTTTACTTAGACGGGGTCTCTTCTCCAGTCGCGATTAATAACATAGCCACTCTCTTTTAAGCCTCTATAGACTTCAGCATTATACTTAGCGTTTTCACTACTTGCGCTGAGATTAAGTTCATTATATGCTTTAAGCGTCACCGAAACTTTTTCCTGATTATAATCAATGACGTACCATCCAAAGTTTTCTTGGAAGTACAATTCATTCGCATTTTGAAATGCATTTTTTCCTATGAATTCGACAGACTTGGGAATTCTAAAAGAGGTTGCACTGCATTTTGCAAAGGCATATTCGCCGATTCTGGTGAGTTTCACCGAATCATCAAAGCCGGGAATGCCAATATATTCTCCACAGTTATAAAATGCATAGTTTCCGATTTCCGTAACAGCGTATGGTATCCAAGTCCATTTGACGCTGCCAAGCTTTTTACAGCCGTAAAATGCTCTTGAAGAGATTTTGGATAACTTACTGTTTTCGCTGCTGCCTAACTTGACATAAGTCAGCGAACTGCAGGATTCAAAGGCGGATTCGCCAATCAGAGTAACCGAATCCGGAATAATAATATCACTCTTCAAAGAGCTGCAATTATAGAATGCAGAGTTTCCGATCACCGTTGCCTGCTCGGGAATATTAACAGAAGCCAAAGAAGTGCAATTATAAAATACAGAGTCATTTATTACAGACACCTGATTCGGAATGTAGAAATCCGTCAGTGACGAACAGCCGCTGAAAGCCTCTGCACCGATTTGGGTCATCGCGCTCTCGGTGCTGATTATGGTGCTGACGAGATTCTTGCAGTTTTTAAATGCAGCAGCACCTATTTCAACCACGCTGTCAGGTATGCCCGCAGATGTGATGGCAGTGTTATTTTTGAAAGCATTTTCCGCAATGGCGGTCACAGGTTTGCCGTTGTGAGTACCGGGAATCACAATATCCTTAACTGTGACATCCAGCAATCCGGTTACGGCATAAGTGCCATCTTCCCTAAGCTCAAAGCTGAATATTTCGTTCCCGGAGGATGTTTTACCCAAGTTCTGAATAGTGCCATCGGTATATGTGACTATCAGCTCACCGTCGGAGTTTACCGACATGGAAGCTATGCCTTTGCCCGCTTCGCCGTTCGTTCCGTCCTTGCCCACAATTTTACCAAGATTGACGGAGCTGCCGTCGGTATATGTAATGATAAGCTCGCCATCATTATTTAGTTTGGATTCTACAACACCGTTACCATCTTTACCATCAGCACCGGCGTCGCCTTTTTCGCCCTTTTCACCTTTAATATTGCCAAGTGATTTGGTAGTGCCGTCACTGAGGGTCACTGTCAGTGTACCATCACTCAGTATAGCAATATTACTGATGCCGACGCCGTCACTACCCTTGTCACCTTTATCACCTTTGGCTCCAACAACCTTGCCAAGGTCGGCAGTCTCACCGCTTGAATATGTAAGCACAAGGTGACCGTCATCATTTATTGCTGAACGTGAAATGCCTATGCCGTCCGCACCTTTGATATTGCCGAGATTGATATTTGTGCCGTTTGTAAGGCTGACCGTAAGCTCGCCAAGATCAGAGATATTAACGGTTGCAATACCGACCCCATCTTTACCGTCAGCACCATTGAGACCGGCTTCACCGGTGTCTCCCTTGTCGCCTTTATCGCCTTTCACTTTGCCGAGATTAAGTGTCGTCATATCAGAAAAAGTTAACACAAGTTCGCTGTCGGCATTGATTTCCGCAGCCGTTATACCTCTGCCGTCAGCGCCATCACGGCCATCCTTGCCATCAATGCCGTCTTTGCCATTTTCGCCGGCATCGCCCTTGTCGCCTTTTTCGCCGGCATCGCCCTTGTCACCTTTTTCGCCGTCAGCTCCGTTTGTGCCATCCTTACCGACAACTTTACCAAGATTAACATTATTGCCGTCAGTATAAAAGATAACAAGTTCCCCTGATTCGTTTATCGCAGTTTCTGCAATGCCATTACCATCCTTGCCGTTTGTGCCGTCTTTACCGTCTACGCCATCACGGCCATCCTTGCCATTGATGCCGTCTGTGCCTTTTTCGCCGGTGTCGCCCTTGTCGCCTTTGTCGCCTTTTTCGCCGTCAGCACCGTTTGCGCCATCCTTACCGACGACTTTACCAAGATTGACAGAGTTACCGTTAGTATAGCTGATAACAAGCTCTCCGAATTCATTTATTGATGCTTCTTGAACGCCGTTGCCATCTGTACCGTCTTTGCCATCAAGGCCATCTTTACCGTTAATACCATCTTTGCCGTCTGCGCCGGTATCACCTTTATCACCTTTATCGCCTTTGACGCCATCCGCACCGATGATTCTGCCGAGATTCAATGAATCGCCATTTGTATAAACGATAACGAGTTCACCCGATTCGTTTATTGACACTTTGGAAACTCCGTTACCGTCATTTCCGTCTGCACCGTTTGTACCGTCTTTACCGTCACGGCCGTCTTTACCATCGATTCCGTTTATTCCGTCTTTACCGTCACGACCGTCTTTACCATCAATTCCGTCTTTGCCTTTTTCACCGGTGTCACCTTTATCACCTTTGGCACCGATAACATTGCCGAGATTAACAGAACTGCCGTTAGTGTATTTTATTATAAGTTCGCCGAATTCGTTTATTGATGTTTCGACAATACCATTGCCATCCTTGCCGTCATTGCCATTTGCGCCATCTTGTCCTTTGATATTGCCAAGATTCAGCGCAGTACCATTGCTTAGCTTTATATTAAGCTTTCCGTCGGTTATAGTTATGCTATCGATACCGACGCCATCTTTACCGTCGACGCCATCTTTACCGTCAACGCCGTCTTTACCGTTAATGCCGTCTTTACCGTCAACGCCGTCTTTGCCGTCAACGCCGTCTTTACCGTCAACGCCGTCTTTACCGTCAACGCCGTCTTTACCGTCAACGCCGTCACGACCATCTTTGCCATCCAATCCGTTTATTCCATCCTTACCGTTTTCGCCGGCGTCGCCTTTTGCGCCTACGACTGCCCCGAGATTTACGACAGAATCATCGGAATATGTGATAACAAGCTCGCCAAGAGTATTTATTTCAGATTTCTTAATACCGATACCTGAATCACCCTTGTCACCTTTATTGCCTGTCTCGCCCTTATCACCGACAACGCTGCCGACATTAGCAAGTTGACCGTTTGAAAACGACAACACTAATTCGCCATCCGTATTGATTTCGGCATTAACTATGCTTATGCCATTTTTACCGTCACTGCCGTTTTTGCCGTCAGCGCCGATAATTCGTCCAAGATTGGCGCTTGAGCCGTCAGAATAAGATATAACTAACTCGCCAAGATCGTTTACATAAGCATTTGTAACGCTTATCGCATCAGCGCCCGGTGCTCCTGCTTCGCCTTTGTCGCCCTTATCGCCTTTGTCACCCTTATCTCCTTTATCGCCCTTAGCACCAACCGCGCCGGCATTTCCGTTAGCGCCCACAACTTTGCCGACATTAGTGCGTTGACCGTTGGAAAACGAAAGCACTAATTCGCCGGCAGTGTTGATTTCGGCAGAAGCTATGCTCACACCGTCTTTGCCTGCGGATCCAACCACTTTATCAAGATTTATAGTTTTGCCGTCGGAAAAGCTTAGCACAAGCTGACCGCTGCCATTTACCTTGGCAGAAGTTATACTTACTCCGTCTTTACCGTTCTTGCCGGTCGTGCAGTCCTTATCAGCAGCTTTTCCCAAATTCAGCTCGGTGCCATCTGATAGAGTAATAATAAGCTCGCCTGACGAAGAGAAAGCTGCGCTCTTTATATTTGCAGTGGCATTTGCAGCAAGCGCAGCCGAAAATTCACCCTCTGTGCCCGTATATCCGCTTTCTTTTGCCAAATCGTATGCCGATTTACCGTTCAGCGATTCTAACCACTCTTGAACCGTTCCGGGATAACCGTATGCCTTCGCTATTTCGTAAGCTGACAAGCCGTTTGCAACGGACGTTGAAGCATCAACCGCTTTGTGCCTGTTCATAAGCAGTGTCGTTACGATAGACAGGATCACCACAACTATGGCAGAGGCTACTGCGATTAGGATTTTTTTGACTTTTTGATTCATCTCAATCTCCTCCTGAATTGTCAAGAATTTGCTTTTGGAAAATGTTTTACACTTCCTTACTGTTAATTAAATCAGACTTTTCTGAACAGTTGTGATACACTATGTAATATATGGCAATGTAGCATTAAAAACTGCTGTTAATTTAAGTCTACCTTTTTTAACGATTTTTTGGAATTATTTTTAACCTTACTGTAGAATGTGCCGTAATTCATGCCGCATAATTCGGCGGCCTTGCGTATGCTCATCTCCCCGCCAAGATATTTATCCCGGGCATCATAAAATCCCGGGGGCAACTCGACTTTCTCTCTGCCGAATTTAACTCCTCTCGCTTTTGCAGAGGCTATACCTTCCGCCTGGCGCTGATGAATGAATTCGCGCTCGGTCTGAGCCACATACGACAGAATCTGCAACACCAGATCGGCAATGAATGTACCTGTCAAGTCCTTATCTCTGCTCCGTGTGTCGAGCAGCGGTAAATCAATGACGAAGATATCTGCCTGCCTGACCTTCGTGATGATTCGCCACTGCTCAAGAATCTCATCATAATTGCGCCCCAGCCTGTCTATCGACTTGATGATGACCAAATCGCCCTTGTGCAGGCACTTGATCATCTGTCGATATGCCGGGCGGTCAAAATCCTTGCCCGACTGCTTATCGATAAAAATCTTATCAAGCCGATATGCACCGAATGCGTCTGCCTGACGGTCAATATTCTGCTCACGGCTGGATACTCTGATATACCCATACTGCATAAAAAGCCCTCCGAAATGTTTTAACTTATCATAACACTTCGGAGGGCTTATCATTCGCACTGCGTTTCAGGTATAAGCGCGAATTTTGATTTTTATCGACCCAGTTGAAATGACATACTCATATATAGAAGTACGGCAACAGGAGTGAAAACCGTGGC